>Ga0302320_10000055_pt1 | contig 205735 bp, 192 predicted proteins | sample Bog_T0_3_FD_202130 | JGI IMG/M metagenome (GOLD analysis project Ga0302320, IMG submission 202130) | Peat permafrost microbial communities from Stordalen Mire near Abisko, Sweden - Bog_T0_3 | ecosystem: Environmental > Terrestrial > Soil > Wetlands > Peat | place: Sweden: Abisko, Stordalen... | reverse complement strand
CTCCGGCGCCGGGCCGCCAATCAGCGTCAGACCAATCGTCAGCAAACTCAAAACCACAACCCAATTGCCGCCGCTCTTGTAGTGTAATTAACCGGCCTTTGAGGTCATTGACTGAAAAACGCGGCGACATTAAGAAATTGTCGATTGTTGGCTCGGACTATCACACCGCTCGTCGGCCAGATTCAAATCGAACGCGAGGCGCTCCGGGCCAAAGGCGAGTATGTGCGTCTTTATGTCTTTCACAATCGCCCGTAGTACGGGGTACAATACGAAACCGTCGGGCCAACGGTTATTGCCGCTCGACGCGTCCTGGGCCCAAAGTTTGGGCAAAGTCCAGCGGCCTACCAAGAACCTACCCGAAATGTTGGGAGGCGGCGCGAGCATCCATATGGAGCCTGCATTTTAAGGATAGCGGATCTTCCCTATGAAAATATCAAACAAAGATAATAGCATTCTCGCCTCCCGCAGGGATTTCTGCAGGACGGCGTCATTGGCGGCGGCAGCGGTTGCTTCCGGAATAGGCTTGGCAGCAGCAAATGGACAGACGTCGGCAATCGACGCCACCGAGGAGTGTTCGGCGGTTCCCTCTGGTACCACCGTGGGTTCGAAAGCCGGTGCCAAACCCCTCCAAGGCGAATCACCGCTGTCGGCTATCGATGAGCACGTCTGCGGCCTCCATTTCTACAGCGGCGACATAAACCGTCAAGTGATAGCCCAACACTACTGCTCCCATGTCAGCAGGGATGTTCGCCAATGCGTCATCTATGACTCTGACAAGAAGCATGCGCGCCTTGTCGGAATCGAATACATAATCAGCGCCAAGCTTTTCAAAGAACTTCCCATTGAGGAAAAGAAGCTTTGGCATAGTCACGTCTTCGAGGTTAAGTCAGGGCAGCTGATCGCGCCTCGGATCCCCGAGGCTGCCGAAAAGGAAGTGATGGAAGGTTTGGTCGGCACCTATGGCAAGACCTGGTACACGTGGCAGGTGGATCGTAACGACAAAGTACCATTCGGCATCCCGCAGCTCATGATGGCGTTCACTGCCGACGGCCAGGTCCATCCGCGGCTCCTCGCAGAGTGCGATGCGGAATACGGCATTTCCTCGGAGGAGAAGAAAAAGAGCCGCGCCGACATCGTCTCGCCGGCGATCCAACCGGGCGTGGATACATGGCAACGAGGCGAGGCGATTCGGCTCCAAACCGAAACCGTCCCGATGAAAGAAGCTCCATGACCCCCTAACCTTCTGGGATTACCGCCACATTCCCTTCAGAACTACTGCGCCAGATGGCCTCGTAATAGCGGCCCGCGATCGATCCGGAGGCCAATCAGATTGAAGGGAAAAGCAGCGACTATCTCGCACCGAGCACGGATTTTCCCGGATCAGAGCAATGGGATGGCAAACGCCGGCGCGAATGCTGGAAAACTTCACCCAGGGTCGGGTTTTACCCCATGGTCTACCAGCGACTTTCGCAGGTATATTTCTTTGGGACAGAAACAGAGGCTCGTGCCTTCGATGCAGGGTCCGACAAACAGCGCGGAGAAAGTAGTTTATGTTACACAATCTCAATGATCTCTACGGCAATAGTCTCGCCGCTTTGGATGGCGATGTTGGCCACGTGAGGGACTTCTACTTTGACGATGAATCTTGGGTCATTCGATACATCGTCGCGGACACGGGATCATGGCTGACGGAGCGTCTCGTCCTGCTCTCCCCTCACGCTCTTGGAAAACTGGATCCGCGTGAGAAAATGCTTCATGTAAAACTGCATAAAAGGCAGATCGAAAAAAGCCCTTCGATAGACTTGCATGAACCTGTTTCTCGCCATTTTGAGATCGAATACCACCGTTATTACGGCTGGCCGGCGTATTGGAACGACGGCGCTTCGTTGAGTCTCGGCAGCTCTCCTGAGGGCCCGCCTGATTCAAAAGACAAAATAGAGGCCCATCCGCGGCGGAAGGCGGATGACATGCATCTTCAAAGCACCCGAGCGGTAACCGGATATCACATTCAAACGACCGACGGCGTGATTGGCCACGTCAGGGGCTTTCTGGTGGATGAAACGAGCTGGGAGATCCGTGAACTGGCTGTCGAAGCCGGCCACTGGTACTCGGGCAGGGAAGTCTTGATACCGACCGGTAAGGTCGAACGAATCCGTTACGAGGAATCAACGGTCTTCGTGAACCTCACGAAGGCAGATATTCAACGAACAGGGGAAAACCACGTTGCGCAGGCCGGGCCAGGTCATCATTGAGCGAGCGGGAGTGAAGCGCATCGTTGGTAGAGGCGATTGGGAAAGGGCAGTCGCGCATCCTGTATAGTAAAGAGCCGCTTTAATACGCGAAGCCGCCAAGGCTGCTCGTGGTGCTGGACAAGCGGACCAGACCGAGTGCCCCATCGTTCCCGGGTGATGTTTGTTGTTTTCACTGTGGTCGGATGGCTTTTCACGGCGCACTAAAATACACGGGCTAACATCCCCATTATTATCACCAGTACGGAGTGCGCTCGAACCGCAGAAGCTTGCCTATTCAGCCATCCGGGGCAACCAAGACACGTGATACCCATAGGCTCCTCATCAACATGAATACCCAAGTTATGGTTTCGAACGTCGTCCAGCATCCCGAAACCATTGCAAGCCGTGCCTACAGCCACTTTTTCCTTCACGAGTCGTCGACCGGCGTGCGCATTCTCCTCATCGTCATTCTCGCAGTTCTGGCTCATGTGACGGTAAAGGTCCTTCGGCGCCTCAGCGAATGGCTGACCGTCAAAATCCACCGCCAGAAGGGAGCTTTTGGCGTGATGACCCAGCGGCCGAAATTTGACACGGTGACTAAACTCGTCGTGAGCGGGCTCGCCTTCATCATCTATTTTGTGGCGGTGGGCCTGGTCATGCAGGAATTCGGGTTCAGTCTGACGGCCTACCTCGCTAGCGCATCAGTCGTGGGCCTGGCCATCAGCTTCGGGTCCCAGGGGCTGGTCCAAGACATCGTGATCGGCCTCACGTTGATTTTCTGGGACGCGATGGACGTGAACGACATGGTCGAGATTGTAGGCCCGACCAATAGCGTGATTGGCCGCGTCGATGAAATCGGCATGCGGTTCACCAAGGTCGTCAATTTCTACAACCAGACGGTCTTCATTCCAAATCGCACCATCGGGAACGTGAGCCGGTTTCCCCACGGTGGCATCGACGCGTACGCGGACCCCCAAATCCCGGTTGGCGTGGATCCGCAGAAGGTCGGTCAAATGATCGCCAATATCGCGACTGGAATGTGGGCCCAGTTCGGCGCCATCATTCTGAGCGAGCCGACCGTCGGCGCGGTGGAGCTTTCCCAGGGCGGCAGCTGGAACTTCGTCCGCGTGCACTTCAAGATCTGGCCCGGCCAAGGAAGCCTGATCGAGGCCACCTTTCGTCAGGAAGTCGTCAAGTCCATGCGGGCCCTGAACCCGAGCTACGCCGACTGGCAGGTGCCGGTCACCTACCGTGCCGGCCCAACATCCATCAGAAGCTTGAAGGCACATCCGCCCAGCTAGCACAGCGGCGTCGTTAATGCCGCAGCCCTCTTTCTGCGGCAACGATCTCAAACGAACGAAGCCTCGCGTCATGGTCGAATATCGCGGCTGTGACCATCAGCTCGTCGACTCCGGTCCGTCCGACAAATTCCTGCATCCCCTGCTTCACTGTTTCCGCCGATCCGACGATCGCCTCGCGGAATGCCTTCGAGACGCCCTCTTGCTCGGCTTCCGTCCAGAGCCCGTCCATGCTCTCCACGGGCGCTGGCAGCGGCCCGGGTAAGCCGCGGCGCAGATTGACGAAGCTCTGCTGGAGCGAGGTGAACAGGCGCGACGCCTTGGCGTCGGTTTCCGCGGCAAATACCGCCACCGCCGCCATTGCGTAGGGCCGCGCAAGCGACGCCGACGCGCGAAACTCATCGCGATACAGGTCAAGCGCCTCCTGAAGTAGGTCCGGTGCAAAGTGCGAGGCGAAGGCAAAGGGCAGACCGAGCGACGCGGCCAGCTTGGCGCTGAACAGGCTCGAGCCGAGCAGCCAGATCGGCACCTTAAGGCCCGACCCTGGCACCGCCCTCACTGCCTGGCCCGGCACGGCGGGACGGAAATAGGAGCGCAGTTCCATCACGTCCTGTGGAAAGGTGTCGGCGGAGTTGATCCGCCCGCGCATAAGCGCCCGCGCGGTGAGCGGGTCGGTCCCCGGAGCGCGTCCCAGCCCGAGATCTATGCGCCCTGGGAAAAGCGATTCGAGGGTGCCAAACTGCTCGGCGATCACCAGTGGCGCGTGATTGGGCAGCATCACGCCGCCGGATCCGACGCGGATTGTCGAAGTGCCGCCGGCGACATATGCGATCGCGACCGCCGTCGCCGCGCTGGCGATGCCCGGCATGTTGTGATGCTCGGCAAGCCAGAAGCGCTGGTACCCCAGTTTCTCGCCAAGCTGCGCGAGCTCACGCGCCCTGACCAAGGCCTGGGCGGCCGTGCCGCCCTGGACGATGTGCGCCAGGTCGAGTATCGAGATTGGAATCATCATTCAATCTGGTCCAGGGTGGCTGGTTTCGCCAGCCGATGCTGGGTCGCGCAGCGCGTGCTACGTCCCCCCCGGACCTTCTTGCAGGAATACCAAAGCAGGCCCGTCCCATTTTTGGGACGATGCGGTTTCGCTTCTGACTCGCCGACCCTCGAATGCGCTAGGTGGATGCAGCTCTATCATATTTTATAGCAAGCACTAAACTCATTATTGCCGAGTTGGCACACGACGTGCGATATCACCCCGGATGATCGACCTAAAAAACGTCGAGCGCGTGTATTCCCTAAAGGGAGGGCCTTTCTATGCGCTCAGGGCCATCTCCCTTTCCATTGCCGAGGGCGACTTCGTCTCGGTAATGGGCCCCTCGGGTTCCGGGAAGTCGACCCTGCTGAACATTCTCGGCATGCACGACTCCGCCTGGTCGGGCGAATACGACTTTGGCGGGGCTATGGTCCACCGGCTCAGCCCCAAGCAGCGCCTTGAGCTTCAGAAGAAGAACGTCGGTTTCGTGTTCCAGAGCTACCACCTTCTAGACGACCTGACCGTGTACGAGAACCTCGAGATTCCGCTGAGCTACCGCGACGTGCCGAAGGCCGAGCGCCAGACGATCGTGTGCGACATGCTCGACCGCTTTCATATCGTGGCCAAACGCGACCTTTTCCCCTCGCAGCTCTCGGGCGGCCAACAGCAGCTCGTGGCGGTCGCACGGGCCCTTGTCGCCAAGCCCAGGCTCATTCTCGCCGACGAGCCCACGGGAAATCTGCACTCGGACCAGGGCCGTGAAATCATGGAGCTTTCCCGCCGCCTTAACACCGAGGACGGCGTCACAATCATCCAGGTCACCCATTCGGAAACGAACGCATCCTACGGCCACAGGGTCCTGCGGCTGGCCGATGGCCTTCTTCTCAAATAACCCATGCGTCCCTTTGTCCTGGCCTGCGCGGCGCTACTCGCACTTCTTCCTCCGGCCTCGGCCCAGGATGCAGGCACCACCCTGACGCTCGCCGATGCGATCCAGCTGGCCCTCCAGCACAACCGAGCGCTGAAGGTGGTCTCCTACGGCCGTGGGATATCGCGGGCCAACCTGCTGGTGGCACGGGGCCAATTCGACCCGTACATCGGCTTCAACCGCAGCAGCGCCCTCGACTACGAGCCCCTGACGCTCGTGCCGCCGTTGCAGATCGGCAGCTACCGCTACGACACCTATGGCGTCGCCTTCGGGGGGCTGACGCCGGTCGGCACCTCGTACACATTCTCCGAAAACGCCACCAACGAGCGCTACAACTACACGGGCTTCGCCAACAACTTTCTTGCGTTCGGCGGCGTCCAGGTGACTCAGCACCTCCTCAAGGGCTTCGGTCTCGACGCCAACTTGGCTCAGGTGCGCATCCAGAAAGCCAACCGGGACATCTCGGACCTGCAATTCCGGGACTCGGCCATCAATACGGTGACGAGCGTCGTCCTCGACTACAGCAGCCTTCAGCTCGCCCATGACAGCCTGGGAACGGCCCGGCGAGCCCTCTCCCTCGCACAGGCACTCGTCACGGACAACGAGAAGCAGTACAAGGTAGGGCGGCTGGCCCAGAGCGACCTCATCACGGCAAGGGCGCAGGCCGCCGCGCTCGAGGAGAACGTGATCGTGAGCGAGAGGTCCGTGCACGACGCCGAGAACGCCCTTCGCGAGCTGGTCGGCGAGGATGTCTTCTTTGAGGACAAGCCCCTCTTCACCCTCGTGCCCATTGACCCTCCCGAGGTCACGGTCAACCTCAAGGCCGACCTGCAGCGCGCCCTCAGCATGCGCCCTGACTACCAGGAGCAGCGCCTTTACATCGTTCAGAGCCGGGCTGCCGAGGCCGCCGCCGCCAACGGGCTCCTGCCCCAGGTCGATTTTGTCGGCGGCTATGGCTACAACGGCTACGCCTCGACGCTCACCGCCAGCCGCCAGATGGTGGACCAGCGCATGAACGCCTCCTACTCAGCGGGCCTGCAGGTCACCATTCCGCTGACCGACGCCGTTGGGCGTGGCGCGTTGCGGGCAGCGAAGCTCTCGAGGCAGCAGTCCGAGGAACAGCTGAGGAAGCTCGAGGCGGACATCGCCTACGCGGTGACCTACTGGGCGGGGCAGATCGAGACCACCCGCAAGCGCGTGGCGGCCAACCGCACCGCCTACGACCTGCAGAAGCAGGCGCTGGAGGCCGAGGAAAAGAAGATGCTTGCGGGCTCCAGCAGCACGCTGGTGGTCGCCCAGCAGCAGCAGTATCTGACCTCCGTCGAGAACAGCCTAGCTGGCGCACTGGCGAACGAGCGCCAGGCCGTGGCCTATTACGACCAGGCGTTGGGGACGTCCCTCGAGCGTTACCACGTGACGCTGTCGGTCGACTGATCTTTTGGCACTCGTCACCGGCCCTTCGCCGTCTCTGAATATCTGAATGCCTGGCGCGACCCCCAATCGCATACTGATAGCGGACGACGATGCCGACATCATCGAGGCGCTGCGCATGCTGCTAAAGAACGAAGGCTACCAGGTTGAGGCCGTGAGGTCGCCCGCGGCAGCCCTCAAGGCGGTGGAGGCAAAGGACTACGCCCTGGCGCTCATCGACCTGAACTACGCCCGCGACACGACCAGCGGCAAGGAGGGCCTGGATCTCCTTGGCCATCTGCAGGCCGCGGACCCCACCCTGCCCGTCGTCATTATGACCGCATGGGCCAACGTGGAGTTGGCGGTCGAGGCGATGCGCCGCGGGGCCCGGGACTTCGTCTCGAAGCCCTGGGACAACCTGAGGCTCATTGCCACGGTCAAGACGCAGATCGAGCTCGGCGGCGCCGTGCGCGCCTACCGGCGCCTCGAGCAGGAAAACCAACTGCTGCGCGGCAAACAGGGGCCCGCGCTCATTGCGGAGTCGGCCTCGATGCGGCCGGTGCTCGAGCTGATCGCCAGGGTTGGCCCGTCTGACGCCAACGTCCTGATCACGGGCGAGAACGGCACGGGCAAGGGCCTCGTAGCCCACGCGATCCACGCGGTTTCAGGACGCGCCGGACATGCCTTCATTTCCGTCAACATGGGGGGGCTGCCCGAGGGCGTCTTTGAGAGCGAACTCTTCGGCCACGTCCGGGGTGCGTTCACAGACGCGAAGAGCGACCGTGCCGGCCGATTCGAGCTCGCCGAAGGCGGCACGCTCTTCATGGACGAGATCGGCAACATTCCCGCCGCGCAACAGTCCAAGATACTGAGGGCGCTTGAGCGCGGTGAATTTGAGCGCGTGGGATCCTCCCGCACGATGCGCTCGAACGTGCGGCTTATCTCGGCCACCAACGCGGACCTGGCAGCCGAAGTCGCCGCCGGACGCTTCCGGCAGGATCTCCTCTTCAGGCTGAACACGATCCAGATTCACCTGCCGCCGCTGCGGGAGCGCCGTCAGGACATCGACCTTCTGGCCCAGCATTTCCTCAAGCAGCATGTCGAGCGCTACCGCAAGGCCATCACGGGATTTGACGAGGATGCGATGGAAGCGCTGCGCGCCTATGCATGGCCTGGCAATGTGCGCGAGCTCAACCACTCGATCGAACGCGCCGTCCTTATGGCGCCTGGAAAAGTCGTGCGCGCCGCCGACCTGGCCCTGAACGCATCGGCCACAACCCCCCGTCTCGACGACATGAGCCTCGATGAAGTGGAGGCCTTCCTTATCAAGAAGACACTGGCCCGGTGCGACGGGAACGCACGCAAGGCCGCAGAGGCCCTGGGCCTGAGCCGCAGCGCGTTCTACAGGCGCCTCGAGAAGTTCGGCCTCTAGCCCAAGCTGGCTTCAACGGGGGTTCCCATGGCACAACGGTCGCGACGGCTGACACACGACCAGGCTATCTTTGCATACTGCCTCGCCGCGGGGTTTCCAGGCGTCGCCCTGGCGATGGTCTGGATCTGGGGCGGTAACCACGCCTCCGAGGTGCGTGGAACCCTGATGCTCGTCGTCATCGCCTGCTGGATTGGATTCGCATCGGCAGCCCGCCACAGGGTCGTCCGGCCGCTGCAGACCATGGCGAACCTACTCCTGGCCCTCAAGGAGGGCGACTTCTCCTTCCGGGCACGCGGAGCGCGGGGCCGCGACGCCCTGGGTGACGTCCTGGTCGAGATAAATGGGCTCGGGGACATCCTGCAGAGCAACCGCAGGGGTGCCGTCGAGGCCACCGCCCTCCTGTCGACGGTCATCGAGGAGATCGACGTAGCGATCTTTGCCTTCGACGCACAGGGTGTCCTGCGCCTCGTAAACCCCGCGGGCCAGGCGCTGCTCGGCCAGTCCTCTGAGCGCCTCCTCGGCCGGGGTGCCGCTGATATTGGCCTTTCGGAGTGCCTTGAGGCCGAACCCAACCGCGTCCTGAGTGCATCGGCCTTCCCGCACGCGCCGGGCCGCTGGGGAATGAGGCGCTCGACCTTCAGGGAGGACGGCAAACCCCACCAACTGGTGGTCTTGAGCGACCTGAGCCAGCCGCTCAGGGAGGAGCAGCTGCGTTCCTGGCAGCGCCTGGTCCGCGTACTCGGCCACGAGCTGAACAACTCGCTGGCCCCGATCAAGTCCATCGCCGCGACGCTTGGAACGACCATGGAGCGCTCCCCCAGGCGTCCCGACTGGGAGGAAGACCTGCGTGGGGGTCTGGGGATCATTGCCTCCAGGGCCGAGAGCCTGGAACGGTTCCTCCAGGGCTATACCAGGCTTGCGAAGCTGCCGCCTCCGCAGCTGGCGTCGTGCGACCTGCCCGCCCTGATCCGCAGGGCGGCCGCGCTTGAGGGCCGAATGCAGATCGAGGTCACGCCGGGTCCCCAGATTGAGATGCCCATCGATGGGACGCAGGTGGAGCACGCGGTGATCAACCTCCTGAAGAACGCGGTCGAGGCGTGTCCCGAGACCACCCCCGGCGGCGTCCGCATCTCCTGGCAGATTGACGCCTCCTTCGCCGTGATCAGGGTCGAGGACCGGGGCGAAGGCATCGCGGACACGGCCAACCTATTTGTGCCGTTCTTCACGACCAAGTCCCAGGGATCGGGGATCGGGCTCGTTCTCTGCCAGCAGATCGCCGAGAACCATGGCGGTACGCTCGAGCTGCATAACCGCAAGGACGGACAGGGATGCGTGGCCACCCTGCGCTTGCCGCTTAATGGCGCCTGAATCCGCTTTCCCGTTTTTGGGACTTCTTATTCCCGCAACCGGAGAACGCGCCGTTATTCGCCTGAGCAATCAACATTCTTAGTATCTACATTATAACATGTTGCAAATCGCCCATCGACTGGCACACGCTGTGCAAAGGTAAGGTGGAAAATGGACATCCAGCGCCCCTCACAAGCCAAGGCCAAGCTGAAGAAACGGATCTATCTCGGGTCCGCCGTAGCCTTGGCGCTGATCGCCATCACGGTCGTCCTGTCCCGCCTCAAGCCCGCCGTCCCCACGGTCGACCGCAGTCTCGTTTGGATCGACACGGTCAAGCGCGGCCCGATGCTGCGCCAGGTCCACGGGCCGGGCACCCTGGTCCCCGTCGACATCCGATGGATTGCCGCGCGTACCCAGGGAAGGGTCGAAAAGATCGTTCTATTGCCCGGCGCCAAGGTGGACGCTGACAGCATTATCATGGTCCTAAGCAACCCCGACGTGACCCAGGCGGCGCTCGACGCGCAGTCGCAGCTCAACGCGGGCGAGGCAGAGTATTCCAACCTGAAGGTCACCGTGCAGCGCGACGTCCTCCAATCCGAGTCGGACGCGGCGACGGCGAAGGCCGCCTTCGAGGAGGCCCGCCTGCGGGCGCAGGTCAATGACCAGCTCTTCAAGGACGGATTGGTCTCCGAACTCGACCTAAGACTTTCCAAGGTCACCGCCGAGCAGGCCGAGACCCAGAATTCCATCGCCCAGAAGCGCTACGCCTTCGAGCAGGACTCGGTTGCGCCGCAACTCGCCGTGAAGGCCGCCGAGGTTGACCGCCTGCGCGACCAGGCAAAGCTGAAGCAGTCCGAGTCCAACGCGCTCAACGTGCGGGCGGGTATGGGCGGAATCCTGCAGGTGGTTCCCGTAGAGGTCGGCGCCCAAGTGCTGCCGGGCGCCAACATCGCAAGGGTCGCCGATCCCTCTCACCTCAAGGCTCAGGTGCAGATCGCCGAGACCCAGGCAAAGGACGTGCAGATCGGCCAGAGCGCCCAGATCGACACCCGCAACGGGCTCGTTTCGGGCAAGGTCGCCCGCATTGACCCCTCGGTGCAGAATGGAACGGTCACCGTCGACGTGGCGCTCCCCACCGAGCTTCCCTTGGGCGCCAGGCCCGACCTCTCGGTCGACGGGGTGATTGAGCTCGAGCACCTCGACGACGTCGTCTTCGTCGGGCGCCCCGCGTTCGGCCAGGAGCACGGCTCGACCAACATCTTCCGACTCGAGGCTGACGGCTCCCATGCCGCGCGGACCCCCGTGCAGCTTGGCCGCAGCTCCGTCAACACGATCGAGATCGTCAAGGGGCTCAACCCGGGCGACCAGGTGATCCTCTCCGACATGTCCCAATGGGACTCCAACGACCGCATCAAGCTCAACTGAGCCCACCTCGCCCCACTCCTTTCAGCCCGATCCCAGGAACCATCGACAGTCGAAACCCACCACCATGTCACAGCCCCTGATAAAACTAGACAACGTCACCAAGGTGTTCCTCACCGACGAGGTTGAGACCCACGCCCTCTCCGGCATCCACCTTGAGATCCGAAAGGGCGAGTACGTCGCGATTGCGGGTCCCTCCGGATGCGGCAAGTCCACGCTACTTTCGATCCTCGGGCTTCTTGACACGCCCACCGACGGCACCTACCTGCTCAACGAGCACCTCGTGCAGGGGCTCACGCCCGCCGAGCGCGCGAGGATACGGAACCGAGAAATCGGCTTCATCTTCCAATCCTTCAATCTTATCGGCGACCTGAGCGTGTACGAGAACGTCGAACTACCCCTCACCTACCGAGGGATGCCCGCCAACGAGCGTCGGGCCCGCGTAGAGGAATCCCTTGAAAAGGTGGGCATGGCACACCGCGCCAAGCACGTCCCCTCCCAGCTCTCGGGCGGCCAGCAGCAGCGCGTGGCCGTGGCGCGCGCGCTGGCGGGCAAGCCGGCAGTCCTCCTTGCGGACGAGCCCACGGGAAACCTCGACTCAAAGAACGGCGACGCCGTCATGGAACTCCTGAAGAGCCTCCACAGCACCGGATCCACAATACTAATGGTGACCCACGACACGCGCTTCGCGCGCCATGCGGACAGGACCGTCCACCTGTTTGACGGCCGCGTGGTCGAGGAAAGCGCCGCCGATCAGGGCTGAGCCACCTCACGGGATCCTTCAGGTCGACCCCGACCTGCCGCTGTTTGAAGCTCGGACCCTGCCCGCGGCGATCGAGCGCCCGCATGGGTTTCGCAGGGTCTTCGGATCCCTCTTCCTGGCATTGCCTCTCGTCGCGCTGCTGACGGCCTCGGTCGGCCTCCACGCCATCGCGGCCGATTCTACGTCGCTTTGGACACGAGGGATCGGCATCCGCGTAGCCGTCGCCGCCTCTGCGCACCCTATGGGGACGTGGTGCGCTCACACAGGGACTCGACCGCCCAAACGGCCGGTCCGCTGATTGACCCCGGCTCCTTCATCGGAGCCGGGGACAAGCTGTGAAGGAGCCGGCAAACTGTGCCGATATAAGGCATTTATCATGAGGTACATTCTCCCATTTACCTCGGTGCGTGCCCTGCGTTCGGCTCCTATCCCACCGGCGGCACGCGCGCGCATCCCGACGCCGGTCGGTCCCCTACCCTCCAACCGCAAGGCAATGGAGGCCCCCCGCAAGAGCGTTCCGCAGGCTCGCAGATTTGCTAGCGAAACGTCGTTTTCATGCCACGATCCCTCGACGTGATTGAACCCCAATCGGGACTGGAACGCAGGCGATTCGACGCAAACGCGTGGCGCAACCCCTCTCTTCGGGCCATCCTGCGTCTCACTGCGATCGTTGGCACCGTCTGGGTCTGCGTGGTTTTGGCTCTCACGCCCGACCTGTTTCATTCGTTCATTAGCATCACATTCATTATCCTGACCACGTGCATCTGGGCGCTGGTTTTTCTGCCCATTTCCGACTTCTGGTGCTTTGTAGCACTGTCAGCCTGTTACTTCATCGCCTCAGTCGTCGGAGTGCTCACCTATGGGATGCCTCCCGGCGTGCCGGTCATGCTGACCCTTTTTACGCTGCTGGCCGCGATCTATTATGATGTGCCGGGCGGGATTCTTGCCGGGGCCGCCAGCCTGCTGCTGATAGCCTTTGGCTGCTGGGGATGGGTCAGCGGGATGCTGCCGACAGCCATCAGCCTGCCGCGCATCCAACCCAACTCGCTGGATTTTTGGATCCGCGCCCTGTTTGCCCAGCTAATGGCCATTGGCGCCGTGATAGGGATCGTTGCGTTCGTAAAGAGTGCCGTGCGCTCCAACCTAGAACTTCTCGCCTTGGCGCAGGAGAAATACTCGAAGGCCTTCAGGATCTGCCCGGACGGGCTCTCTGTGACCGAATTCGACACGGGCAAGTACATCGAGGTCAACGACGGCTTCGAGGCGCTCACCGGATTCACACGCGACGAGGTCGTCGGGCACACCTCGATTGAGTTGATAATTTTCCACGACGCGACGGACCGCGCCCGCTTCATTTCCACTATCACCGCAGGGCTGGGCGGCGTCCACGGCCTGGAGCGTCAGATTCGCCACCGCTCGGGGCGCCCAATCGATGTGCTCTACAGCGCGGAGACCTTCGAACTGGCCGGGCGCAAGTGCATCGTCTCCATCATCCAGGACATCACCAACCGGAAGCGCTCGGAAAGCGCCCTGATCGCAAGCGAGGCGCGGGTGAGGGGTTTCATCGAGAACGCGAATGTGGGAATCTACCGCACGACCCGGGAAGGCCAGTTCCTAATAGCGAACCCGTCGATGCTGAAGATCATGGGGTACGCCTCTTTCGACGAGCTAGCCCAGATCAACTTCGACGACAGGTCCAACCAAAGGGAGTACCCCAGAAGGGAGTTCAAGGAGCAGATCGAGCGCGCGGGCACGATCAACGGTTTCGAGACCACTTGGACCCGCCTGGACGGCACCCGGATCTTCGTGCGCGAGAGCGCTGTGGCCATCCGCGACGCTGCAGGGAACATTCTCTACTATGACGGGATCCTGGAGGACATTTCGGAGCGAAAGCGCGCAGAGCTGGCTCTGACCGAAAGCGACGAACGATTCAAGACGCTGACGCGCGCCGCGTTCGAGGGAATTGTGATCACGGAGGAAGGGCGCATCACCGACATCAACGAACTGGGAGTCGCCATGCTGGGCTATACGCGCTCGGAGATGCTCGGGCGCCCATCGAAAGACTTCGTTGCGCCGGAGAGTCAGATGATTTTCGAGGAGCACGTGCGCCTCAAGAGGGAGTCGCCCTACGAACTGCAGCTGGTGAGCAGGGACGCTCGCAGGATCCACGTGGAGGCCCAGGCTCGCATCGCCCTCGTTGGGTCCAAGACCGTGCGGATGGTGGCCTTCCGCGACATCACCGAGCGCAAACAGCAGGAGCAAAAGCAGAAGAATCTGGAGGAGCAGATCCTACAGATGCAGAAGATGGAAGCCCTTGGCACGCTTGCGGGCGGCATTGCACACGACTTCAACAACATCCTCACGGGCATCCTCGGCAACCTGCAGATAGCCCAGATGGACCTCAGCAAAGGGCACCCCTCCTACCCGGCCTTGGAGTCCGCCGACCATGCTGCGCACCGCGCCAGGGCGCTCGTCGCCAGGATCCTATCCTTCAGCCGTCCCAGGCAGGATAACCATGCGCCAGGGCCACTGGGTCCCACCGTGCTCGAGGCGGTCGAGCTGCTGCGCGCGGGGCTGCCGGGCGGCATCGAGATTTCAACGGAGATCGACCCCAACTGCGCAAACGTGGACTTCGACTCGGGCCAAATCCACCAGGCGATCATGAACCTCGGTACGAACAGCGCCCATGCAATTTCGGACAGCGGCGGTGCCATCAGCATCAGCCTGCGACCTGTGAAGCCGAGCCAGTCGCTGATGGATCTCCATCCCCAGGTCACGGCCGCCCACTCGGTCTGCCTTTCCGTCCGTGACAACGGGAGCGGCATTCGCCCAGAGGTGCTAAAGAGAATGTTCGAGCCCTTCTTCACCACCAAATCATTTGGCCAAGGCACGGGGCTCGGACTGGCAATGGTGCACACCATCATGACCGGGCACAAGGGGGCGATCATCGTCGAGAGCAGTCCGGGTTACGGAACGCGCTTCGACCTCTACTTTCCCGCAGCAGTGGATCCTACGGCAAGCGCGGTGCCGGCGTATCAAACCCCACGTCCCGGGCGCCTAGCGCCCTTCGGGCGGAACCGTCAGATCATGCTTGTCGACGACGAGGACAGCGTGCGCCTGGTCGGCGCCAACCTGTTGAAGCGTCTCGGATTCCTGCCCTCCGCGTTCGCGCGCGCCACGGACGCTCTCGACGCCTTTAAGGCTAAGCCGGAGGACTTCTGCATCGTCATCAGCGACCTTACGATGCCCGGGATGACCGGAGTGGAACTGGCGCGCCACGTTCTCGCCATCCGGACCTCGATCCCCTTCATCCTTACGTCGGGCCACCTCCAAGTCGACGCGCGCCAAAGCGCACTCCAGACGGGCATACGAAGCGTGATTGCAAAGCCTTTCGAGGTGGATGACCTGGTGCGCCAGATTCAAAGCGCTCTCGGCGACTAGCCCCGGGCGGTTCCCGCTCAGATCTGCGTCTCCACCCACCGGATCGCGTAGCGCATCAGCGCACTGGAGTCAGGCAGCTGCAGCTTTTCCCTGATATGGGCGCGGTGGACGTCCACGGTCTTCGGGCTCAAGTGCAGCTGCGAGGCGATGTCCTTGGTGCTCTTGCCCAATCCCACAAGCTGGAATACCTCAAACTCCCGGTCACTCAGGCGCTCGATCGGCGACGCGGACCCGCGTGGCCTCCTTGCCGAGAGGTCGTCGAGGATCTTGGAGGACATTTTCGCACTGAGGTAGACTTGGCCAGCGAGCACTTGGCGGATGGCCGCGAGGAGGTTCTCCCCTCCGGCCTCCTTCATCACATAGCCGCGGGCGCCCGCCCTCAGGGCGCGCTCAGCGTAGACAACCTCGTCGTGCATCGAGACAACGAGGATCAGGGTGCCTGGGTTGGATGCGATCCGGTCCTTGATGAACTCGAAGCCGCTGCGGCCCGGCATGGTGATGTCGGTCAGAATGAGGTCCGGGCGCACACGGGTCAGCGCCCTTGAGGCCTCCACGGTGTCCCCCGCCTCGGCGCACACCTCCAGGTCTGCCTGGCGGTCGATCAGCTGCGCGAGCCCGGCCCGCATCAGTGGATGGTCGTCCACAAGCAGCACCTGACGGCGCTTTACGGGGATCGCAGCGGGAACCGGGGCGTTTGGCTTCTTAGACATTAGACTGGGGGGCCTCGCCGGAAGGCTGGAAGGAGCAGGTGACCGTGACGCCGTTGGAGCGACGGGAGGCGATGGACAGGTTGGCTCCGATCACGCCGGCACGGTGCTGCATCATCCTCAGCCCCACCCCTTGGCTGCGGTGGTCGGCCTTCGGCATTCCCGCCCCGTTGTCGGCAATCTGCAGCCAAGGGCCGTCGGGTGTTTCCCTGAAGCGGATGACGATCTCGGTTGGCTTGCCGTGCTTTACGGCATTGTTCACCGCCTCCTGGGCAATACGGTAAAGGTGACCGGCCACCGCAGGCTCCGGAATCGAGACTGCCGTGGGGCAGTCGAGGCGGCAACGGATGTGGTCCGAGGAGTTTATCCTTTCGGCTAACTCTGCAAGCGCCGTCCTCAGGGCGTCCGGGTCCTCCCTCACGGGGACCAGGCCGCGCGACAGTATCCTTGTCTGGGTAATGGCCTCGCGCAGCATCCGCCCCATCTGGTCCAGGCGTTTTCTGAGGTCAGGGCGGAGTTCCACGATATCCTCCTTCAGGCCGGTGCAGAGCAGCTCGATCGCGGTGAGTTGCTGCCCAAGGTTGTCGTGGAGATCCGCTCCGATGCTCTGGCGCTCCTTCTCACTGATGGCGACGATCTCGCTTTCCAGCCGTCGACCCTCAGCGTGGGCGGATACCAGGGCACGGTCGCGGCCGATGCCGACCAGCGCCCTTTTCACGACGGCCGGGAGCAGGTCCAGAAGGCCTGTGTCCTTCATCACGTAGTCCAACGCGCCCTCCTTCATCGTTTCGACTGCGACCTTCTCGTCGCCTCGTCCCGTCACCACGATGAACGGAACCTGGCGCTTTCGGTCCCGCAGGCGTTTAAGCAGCGTGGTTCCATCCATGTCCTGCATCTTGAGGTCCAGGAGCATCAGATCGGGCAGCTTTCGCTCCATGACCTCAAGCGCAGCCGATCCCGAATTCGCGGTGAGCACTTCGTAATGCTCCGCGCGCAGGACTTCCGCCATCAGAATCAGGAGGCCCTCGTCGTCATCGACGATCAAGACCCGATTCGTGTTGCGTTGGGTGGACATGTTTCCGCTGGCTCAACCCTTGTTGACCGACGGAAGCATCATGAGCGTTATGAACAGGCCCAGCCGCCTGATAGCCTCCGCAAATTTTTCGTAGTCTACCGGCTTCTGGATGTAGACGTTGCATCCGAGCTGGTGGCATTTCTCGACCTCCCCGGCGTCATCGGTCGTCGTCAGCACCACCACCGGCATCGTCCGCAGCTCCGGGTCTGCTTTGAGTCGTTTGAGCACCTCGGTTCCGTCGACCTTTGGCATCCTTATGTCCAGCAGGACGAGGTAAGCCTGTGCGGGATGCCGTCTTCTGTTAGCTGCCGGGTCAAAAAAGAAATCCAGCACGGACTGGCCGTCCGTAAAATGCTGTATGCTGTTGTTAAGGCCCGCTGCACGGAGATTATCGCGCACAAGGATCGCATGGCCCTCGTCGTCGTCGACGATGAGGATTTCGGGTGACTTATTCATGGCCTGGCGAAGCTGTCCTGATCGGAAACCGGAAGTGACACGAAGAAAGTGGAGCCGGATCCCGGGGCGCTCTCAACCCAGATCTTTCCCTTTTGGCGCTCCAGCACCCGTTGTGCGATGGTGAGGCCGAGGCCCTCCCCGTTGAGCATGTCCGGGTTCAGGCGATTGAATATCTCGAATATCTTGCCCTGGTAGGCACTCGCGATGCCCATGCCGTTGTCTGCCACCGAGTAGATTGCATCAGTGCCTTCGACGCGTCCAGCGACCGAAATCCTCAGCGGGCGTGACGGCTCCCGGTACTTGAGCGCGTTGTCGATTAGGTTCATGAACACCTGGCTGGTGTGAACGCTGTCTCCAAGACATGACGGAAGCAGACCAATCGTGATTTCAGCCTTAGCTTCATTCAACTGGTACCTGATGGCTGCAACGATCTCGGAAAGAAGTGCGTTCATCTCCAGGGGCACGATGCTCAGGGAAACCCGGCCCAGCCTGGAATACCTCAGAAGGCCGTTGAGCAGGAGATCCATCTTGGTCGTTCCCGCATTGATGAAGCGCAGCGCCTGGGGTATCGTGGTCTCCACCACGTCCCTGATCTCCGCCGCGGGGATAGAGGTCTCCCCTGCCCTGGAAAGCGACGCTCGGATCTGATCGCATGCGCGCGTCAGCTGGCGCCCGAACCCCTGCACGTTAACGAGCGGGGAGCGCAGGTCGTGGGAGACCGTGTAAACGATCGTCTCCAACTCCTTGTTCTTCTCGGAGAGCTCGATAGCCGTCCGCTGCATCTCCAGCTCATCGGCCTTGCGTTGGGTGATGTCAGTTCGAATCGATATGTACTGGCTGGGCTTCCCCCCAGGGCCGAGGCGCGGGAAAATGGTGGTGTCCACCCAGTAGTAGGTTCCGTCCTTCGCTCGGTTGCGAATCTCCCCGTGCCACACCGCGCCGTGGCCTATGGTTTTCCACAGTTCAGTGAAGAACTTCTTGGGGTGGAAGGCGGAGTTGATGACCCGGTGATCCTTTCCCAGAAGCTCATCCCGGGAGTACTTCGAAATGGCGCAGAACTTGTCGTTCACGTATGTGATCCGGCCGGTCGGATCCGTTATTGCGACGATGGAGTGCTCATCTAGTGCCGCCTTGATATCCGTGACCTCCGTAAGGGCGCCCACGATCTCCCGCTCGATGCGCTTCTCCCGCGAGAGGTCGAGCGCGGTGCTGGAAGCACCGGCAAGCCGGCCCTGGTAGTCGATGATCGGCGCGATGTTCAACATGACCTCAACGGGATCCCCTCCAGTCCGCAGCCTGGTCGTCTCAAACGAATCCACCTTCTCGCCCTTTCTTAGCCGATCGACGATCGCGGCGTGCTCTTCCATCCGCTCCGGGGGGACGATGACCGTGATCGGCTTGCCGATCGCCCCAGCAGGCGAGAGCCCGAAGACGCGCTCGGCGCCCGAGTTCCAAGTCTGGATCACAAAACTGAGGTCTGTGGTGATGATCGCCGCCCCGGACGACTGAATCACCGAGCGAGCGAGCTCAAGCTCCTCACGAAGCCGTTTGGCGTCCCCATGGCCTCCTCCAGCGCCTTGCGCCGGACGCAGCAGGCGCATCCATAGCCATAGCAGCGCCGCCAGCACCACGGCCGCCCCGAAAAGGCGCTCCCAGATGCGACCGCCCACCACGGCGAGGGTGAGGCCGGAAAGGGCTACCACGGCCAAGACGACATATGGGGCTGAACTGTCGGATCGAGCGGAGTTCACCGGCTTGGTCGTAATTGATGTCACTCTCGGGGAGGGGTGCAACAGGAGGCTGGAGGCATTGGGGACGATGATTCGCCCGGACGCAAGCGACGCGCCATAAATCGCAAAACACGCACAGCCACCGCGATAGCCCAGTAGTAACGTTACAGCGTGGAGACAATACTTGCAGCGACCGACTTCTCTCCGGTCACCAAGGCGGTGGTCGCCCGGGCAATCGCACTCACACGAGGGCGCCGCGCCCAAATTGCAATGCTCCACGTGGTTAACCCGCCTGGACTGGCTGGCAGCCCGGATGGTCTTTTTACGGAGCTCGTGCCGCTGATCGGGGCAATGAGGGAGGCCGGCGCGAGAAAGCTAAAGAAATGGGAGGAGTTTCTTGAGCACCGCGAGATCCCTGCAACGACCATTCAGGTCGAGGGCTTTCCGGCCAGGGAAATCACCCAGCAGGCGCGCAAGCTGCGCGCAAAATACATCGTGATGGGCTCGCACGGACACTCCGGTCTCTACGACCTGCTGGTGGGAAGCACCACAAGCGGGGTGATCAAGAGGGCGAAATGCCCCGTCGTCGTGGTTCAGGCCCGGCAGAAACGCTCACGTGCATGAACTCGCTCGCAAGCAACTGCGGCAGGCAACGCACGAGCAAGAAGCGCCCGCCAGCCAGGGCCGAAAGCAATTTGGTCGGCAAAGATGCAACAGTGATACGAGCGCCGACCTAAGATCCTGAAGAGAGTATCACGAAGGAACTTGGCAGACTAAAATCTGCAGGAGGCCGGAAGGGATACTCTCGAAGGGCTGCCATGGACCGAACCGGGGAGAGCAAGGTCCATGGCAGCAAGGATCTTTTATAACCTTATTTTTTACATGCACTTGTGCGTTTGCGGCCAAGCACCCTAAGGATTTTGCTTATCGAGGTAGCTCTCCGTCACCAATTCCCAAGAGGGAATGAAGGGTATAGCATGCTTCAACATGCAAGCCTCCTACCTGACCACCGGTGCTACTCCCAACAATGGTGAACGGGCAGATCGCGATCTCGCGGCCTGTCTACAGAAGTCAGACATCTACCGCGACTATCAGCGCTCCTTCGAGGCTGCAACGGGCCTGCCTCTAGCCCTGAGGGCCGTCGGCTCCTTTCAAACCCCCCTTCATGGATCCCGCCACGCGAACCCATTCTGCTCGCTGATGGCCTCACAGAACAAAACATGCGCAGCCTGCCTCGAGATGCAGGAGCGGATCGAGGTGCACGCCTCCGAGAAGGCCGCCACGCTCGAGTGCTTCGCCGGCATGAGCGACACCGCGGTGCCCGTGCGGATTGGCGAACGGGTTGTCGGATTCCTCCAGACGGGCCAGGTGCTCATGCGCCGTCCGTCCAACGCCCGCTTCAACGTGATCCTCCGGCGCGTGCGCAACTGGGGCATCACGGCTGACGCCAAGGCCCTCAAGGACGCCTACTTTGAGTCCCAGATTGTGAGCAAGCAACGGTATGATTCGGCCGTCCACTTGATCAGCATCTTTGCCCAACACCTCTCCAGCCTTGGCAACCAGCTCATGGTGAGCGAGAGCGCGGCCGAGTCGCAAACCATCACCAAGGCCCGTGCCTTCATCGCCGAGCACCTCTCCGAGGAGATCACCCTGGGTCAGGTCGCGCGCGCGGCTGGGATGAGCATCTATTATTTCTGCAAAATGTTTAAGAAGGAGATGGGCCTGACCTTCACCGAGTACCTTGCCAGGCTCCGTGTGGAGACCGTCAAGCGCATGCTCCTGGATCCGCACAAGCGGATCAGTGAGGCCGCCTACGACGCCGGATTCCAGTCCCTTTCGCAATTCAACCGTGTCTTCAGGCACTTTGCCGGCGAGACGCCTTCGAACTACCGGGACGCCCTCCACAAGCGCCGCTCTGGAATGCCTGAGGTGGCGCGGATGACCTGCGCAGCCTAGGGCTGCGACCCGCGCTCCCACCCCCACGCGTAGTCGGCGGATCGCGCCGCAGCCATGCCGTCGGCGCATACCTAGGCCTCATCGGCACACGCGGCGGCCGCCGCCAAGACCTGCATCGCAAATGCCAAGATTCGCGCAGCCCCGTGTCGCTGGCCGACGTATTATCTCCCTATGAGCACCATACTTGTACCGGTGGATTTCTCGCCAGTCACGAGCTCGGTGGTCGCAGCCGCGGTCGCCCTTGCCGCGCCCACCGGTTCCCGGATCGTGATCCTTCACGTCCTTCAGCCACCCGCCGTGGTAGCCGACTACGGGCTCATGGGTTCATTCGCGCTTCCTGTCATGGAAACGATGGGTCAGGCCGCCTCCGTGCAGCTTGAAAAATGGAAACAGCGCGTCCATGCCCACGGCCTTCCCGTCACGACAGCCCAGGTCACCGGCGCCTCCGCTGCGCGCCTGATCGTCGCCGAGGCTGCCAAGCGCGAGGCCGCCTACGTCGTCATGGGATCGCACGGCCACACAGGCTTCTACGACCTGCTGATTGGAAGCACCACCAGCGGTGTCCTCAAGAAGGCGAACTGCGCCGTGGTAATCGTGCCCGCCAGGGGCAAGGGCCGAAAGCGCTGACACAAAGGCCGAACCGCTGAAGCAAAGGTGGCACGGGTTCTGGGTCCGATAAACGGCTCCGAACCAATAAACGCCCAGAGTAGTACAAGCACTGCGTAGCACCGCTCCATCTCCCATGCTAGCGTCAACCAGAGGATTAGAGGAGCCGCACGCCCACAACCACGCAGCAACACACCAGCGGTAATGCCTACACCATTCATACAGATAGAGCGAAGCCTACGGCCCCCGAGGGAGCCCAGGCAGGTCATCATGGATCGCGGCGCCTCACTCACCTTTAGCGGCCGCCAAGTGCCCCTTCATGCTCTCGAGGTGCTCGCTGGAGCTGTCGGCTGCGACCCCGACAGAGCCGACTCCCGCTGCTGCATGGTAAAGGTCATTCGGGGGCGCGCGAAGCTGAAGCGGCTCTCGAAACGCTCGGGCACCTTTCCGGGCAGAGCTGGCGATGCCCCCACCTCCCCGTCGAGCCTCTTTCGCGGCGCCGGAACGCTCATGGTCGTGTACGCCAAACCCAGCGGCGGCCGCTATTCGATAGGTGACTGTTATTTGGCAGCGCACGACATCATGCTCGCGGCGCACGGCATGGGGATTGTGTCCTGCTCCATCGGCTCCGCTCGGCCTTGGCTCGACCTCGACGAGGTCAAGGGCGAGTTCGGAATTCCCTTAAGATACACGGCGGCCTTCACACTGGTGCTCGGATATTTGCCCAGGAATGCGGCAGGACCACGCTCATCGTGGTCCGGAATTCTCAACTAAAATGAATAAAGACGATATGAGTATTTCGGGAGCAAAGGTCGATCCCCATTGGCGCTGGCACTACCGCGCACTGATGCGGCTGAACGGCCGCCTCATCGACGAGCGCGACCACCGCAAGGGTGAGGTCTCGAACTCGCTCAGCGAGACGCACAAGGATCCTTCCGACACTGCGGCGGACAAATCTGAGCGCGACATCCTCTTTGCGGAGCTGGGCATGGAGGAGAACGCCATCGCCGAGGTGGAGGCTGCCCTCCAGCGAATCCGCGACGGCTCCTACGGGAACTGTCAGGTCACAGGAAATCCGATTTCGGCCGACCGGCTGCGCGCTATTCCCTGGACGCGCTACTGCCGCGAGGCGGCCCCTCGGAGCGAGAGACGCAAGCTCTGATTGCGACTAACCCCTCGCGGCCAGTTTGAAGGCCCGCAGCGATGCGCGGGCGATTACGATCTCCTCGTCGGCGCCGATCACCCTGACCGTGACCGCGCTCCCTGCAGCGGAAACGACCGGCGCGTTCTCGCGATTAAGCGCGGCGTCCAGCCTCAGGCCGAGGAACTCCAAGCCCTCGCAGATGCCCCTGCGCACACGCGCTGCGTTTTCACCGATGCCGGCGGTAAAAACAAGGGTTTCGAGCCCGCCGAGCACCGCCACAAGGGAGCCGAGGTGCTTGCGCGCGGTGTAGCAGTACAACGCCACCGCCTCGGCGGCCTGCGGGTTGGTCTCTGACACCTTGAGAAGCTCCCTCATATCGCGGCTCACCTTGGAAACGCCGAGAAGACCCGATTGCTGGGTGACGATCTCGCCCACGGCGACCGCCGAGAGGCCTTTGGCCATCAGCAGGTGCAGAATGACCCCGGGACCAAGGTCGCCGGCTCGAGTGCCCATCATGAGTCCGCCGCTGGGAACGAACCCCGCGGTGTTCTCGACGCTGCTGCCCCCGCGGACCGCTGTCATGCTGGCGCTGCAGCCAAGGTGGGCGATCACGACACGGCCTGTCGCGGAACTCTCGCCCGCCAGCGACGCCAGCTGCTGCATCACATGCTCGCACGAGAGCCCGTGTATCCCATAGCGGACGACTCCCTGCTCCATGAGCTCCCTGGGCAGCGGGTGCATTCGCGCCATGGGCGGCATGGTCCTGTGGAACGCGCAGTCGAAGCAGGCGATGCTTGCCGCATCGGGAAGCAGGTCCTCGAGAACCTGGACCACTCGGAAATACCGGTCCTTCTGGCCTGGGTCCGCCTCGATCATTCTCGCCAAGTCGGCCTTGACCAACTTGTCCAGCGGAACGGGCTCCCCGGCACCCGGGATGCCGTGCACAATCCGGTGGCCCACCACCGACACCCGCACGCCCGGGGCGTTCTCGGCGAGCCAGACGTGCATCTGGCGGGCGGCAGCCTCGTGGTCGGGAATGCTGCTTGGGCCGTCGTGAATGACGCGGCCCCCCTCGCCCACCAGCGAAGCCCGTCCACGGCCGAGGCCAATCCCCTCGAAAAAGGCCTTGAGCAGCCTGCGTTCACCGCGCGCCATGTCAAAAAGCGCGAACCTCGCGCTCGAAATGCCACAATTGACCGCCAAGACGTGAACCTCCTTCGGGTTCATGTCTCTGCAGTCATTGACGCTCTTCCCTGTATTCTGGCTCTCGGTTTCACGATGACGCTCTTTTGAAATATTATGACTTATAGACCCCATCAGGTGCTCCGCAGATGTTGCTTTTTTCAGATCGAAAATTGCCCCTGCTAGGCGCCCTGGATACCACACTCGAGGCACTCCTCATTTACAAAGGCTTCCCCAGCGGATAGGCTCCCCGACAGTAAACCGATACAGTCCCCGACGTTCTCTGCTCCCGGCAGCGGCGCCGGGCACCATCGAGTACGGCCCACCCCACAGTTTGACCCGCATATGAAACCGAGCTCGAGCGCCAAGGAGGCGCGCAAGGGGATGAATCGGTCACTGGACTTTCTGTTTGCTCCGCGAGGCGTCGCGGTTGTCGGGGCCAGTGAGCGCCCGGGAAGCGTGGGGCGAAAAATCGTCGAGAATCTGCGCCACTTCGGCGGACCCGTCTACCCCATCAATCCCAACCATCCGACTATCCTTGGCGTACAGGCCTTCCCGACGGTCGCTTCGGTGGGCGCCAGGGTGGACCTGGCCGTGATCGCGACGCCAGCGGCAACCGTGCCGGCGGTGATGCGTGACTGCGCCCTGGCCGGCGTCAAGGGAGCGATCATCCTCTCGGTTGGCTTCAGGGAGTGTGGGCCCGAGGGCGCGCAGCTCGAGCGCCAGATAAAGGAGGAGGCTGACCGCGGCGGAATCAGGATCGTGGGCCCCAACTGCCTCGGGGTCATGGCCCCGCACACGGGACTCAACGCCACCTTGGCAGGCGCCCTCGCACACAAGGGCAGCATCGCCTTCGTGAGCCAGAGCGGCGCATTGTGCGCGGCCATTCTGGACTGGGGGTACCGCAAGAAACTCGGTTTCAGCGCGTTCGTGTCCGTCGGCTCCATGCTCGACGTCGGATGGGGAGACCTGATTGACCACCTTGGAAGCGACCCCAACACGCAGAGCATCGTGATCTACATGGAGTCGATCGGGGACGCCAGGTCGTTCCTTTCCGCCGCGCGCGAGGTCGCGTTCAGGAAGCCCATCATCGTAATCAAGGTCGGCCGCAGCGAGGTGGCGGCGAAGGCCGTGGCTACCCACACCGGCGAGCTGACCGTTAGCGACGAAGTGCTGGATGCCGCCTTCCGGCGCGTGGGCGTGCTCAGGGTCGACACAATCGAGGACCTTTTTGAGCTGGCGCAGATGGTCGGCAAGCAGCCCATCCCGAAAGGGCCGCGGCTTGCGATCATCACCAATGCGGGCGGTCCGGGCGCGCTCGCGGCCGACATGCTCGTCACCCGCGGCGGCCAGCTGGCGCAGCTCTCGCCGGAAACGCTCGCCGCCCTTGAATCTGCGCTGCCCGGCACGTGGAGCCACGGCGACCCTGTGGACGTCCTCGGCGATGCCGACGAGCAGCGCTACGCCAAGGCCGTTGAACTCGTGGCGAACGATGCCAACAACGACGGAATCCTTGTCATACTCACGCCGCAGGTGATGACGAATCCGGCGGCGACCGCCGCGGCGATGAAGCCCTTCGCCAAGATCCAGCGCAAACCTGTCCTCACGAGTTGGATGGGCGGAGCTGAGGTCGAGGATGCCCGTCAAAGGCTGGCCGACCTCGGCCTGCCGGTGTTTGAGTACCCCGACGCCGCCGCGCGCGCCTTCTGCTACATGTGGCAGCGCAGCTCCAATCTCCGGGCGCTCTACGAGACACCCACGCTGTCCACGCTGTCGGCCGGGGGTTCGACGGGCCGCGCGCGCGCCTCGCAGATCATCTGCGCGGTCCAGCGGTCGCGCCGCACGCTGCTCACGGAGTTCGAGTCAAAACAGCTTGCCGCCGCCTACGGGATTCCGACCGTGGAGACCTGTGTCGCCCTGAAGGAGTCCGAGGCGGAGGACGCAGCAGAGCGCATCGGATTCCCTGTGGCTGTGAAGCTTCACTCGCAGACACTAACCCACAAGTCCGAGGTCGGCGGCGTGCACCTCGACGTGCGCAACCGCGCTGGCGTTCGAAAGGCCTGGAAGGCCATTGAGAAATCCGTGCGCGGGAAGGCAGGAAAGGAGCATTTTCTCGGCGTCACGGTCCAACGCCTCCTGCCGCGGTCGGGATACGAGCTTATCCTCGGCAGCAGCGTCGACCAGCAGTTCGGGCCGGTGATCCTGTTTGGCGCCGGCGGAGAGCTCGTGGATGTGTTCAAGGACCAGGCCCTCGCCCTGCCCCCGCTGACGGCCAACCTCGCGCGACTCGTGATCGAGCGCACGAAGATTTGCGCCGCAATGAAGGGGATTCGCGGGAGGCTGCCCGTGGATCTTCAGGGCCTGGAGCAGGTGCTCGTGCGCTTCAGCCAGCTGGTTGCCGAGCAGCCGCGGATCAAGGAGATCGAGCTCAACCCTCTTCTCGTCACGCGCGACCTCATCGTGGCGCTGGACGCCCGCGTGACCCTGCACGAGGCCTCGGTCAAGGATGCGGACCTGCCCAGGCTCGCGATCCGACCCTATCCGTTCCACTACATCAAGTCCGAGAGGCTCAAGGACGGAACCCCGATCACGATTAGGCCGATCCGGGCCGAGGACGAGCCCCTCATGGTACGGTTCCACAAGGAGCTTTCGGCGGACACCGTCTACAATCGCTATTTCGCTTTTCTCAAGCTTGAGCAGCGCATTGCCCACGATCGACTGGCCCGCCTGTGCTTCATCGACTACGACCGGGAGATGGCGCTCGTCGCGGAGCGCGCAGACCCGAAGACCGGCGTGCACGAGTTCATCGGCATCGGCAGGCTGGTAAAGCAGCAGCACTCGAACTCCGGCGAGTTCGCTGTTCTCGTAGACGACCGCTGGCAAGGAAGGGGCCTCGGCTCGATGCTTCTCGGCATGCTGGTCGACGTAGGCCGCGAGGAGCACCTCTTGGCGGTGACCGGCGAGATCCTGCCCGAGAACATCGCCATGAAGAGCGTTGCAAGGAGGATAGGCTTCAGCCTGCACCAGCCCTCCGGTGAGGGCCCCATTCGGGCCGAAATTGCTATCTGAAACGCGATTCTCCTGCCGGCTAACGCTCTTCCTCGAGGAGGGCCTTCTTGACCCAGACCCCGAACTCCGGCGTCGGCGTGTAGGTCCAGTCAGCCACCAAGCAAGGCCAAGCCGTCGGATGGAAGTCCCATGCGGTCCAGCTCCAATGGTGCGCGCGCAGCGTCGCGAGCATCTCGCGGTTCCAGCGCTCGTCGTTGTAGTTGGACCCGGCTGGGAACGGCCAAACGGCCTCCCTGGATCCGAACTCCGTTACGAAGAGCGGGAACTTCCGGTTGAAGGCCTCCATGCGGGCGGCCCACTGGGCGATCGACTCGCGCCCTATTCCCGTAAAGGGATGGGGATACGGGTGCACCCCGTAAACGACCCCCTCTCCCCTGGGATCGGAGAGCGCGTGGCCCTTCGGGATACCCTCGAGCTCATAGGCCCAGTTGATCCCTCCGGCAACGACCACGTTGCGCGCCCCCGTCGAGCGGATGGCGTCGAGAACGCCCTGGAGTCCGACGGCCTCATAACTGAGCTTGGCGCCGGTCTTCTCGTCGGTCTCCGTCACTGGTCCTCCTTTGCTCCACTGGTCCCAGGTGATCCTCGTCGGCTCATTGTAGAGATCGAAGAGAACCGCAGAGTTTGCGCTGTAAAGGGGCGCGATCGACTTCCAAAATGCGATGCTATTTGCGTCCGGCAGGTTATGCTGTCCGATGTTCTGGCCCCAGACCCCAGCGTCGGACCAGTGAAGGTCGAGCAAGATGTGCGCACCATTGGCCTGGCAGAGATCAACCAGCCTGCGAACCAAGGCGCGGTAGGTTGCTCCGTTGTCGTCCTGTTTGGGGGCCCTGCCAAACCAGCGGTCCTGGGACAGGGGAAGGCGCACCAGTTTCGCATGCCATTCGGTGACCGCCGCTCGCACCGTGTCCAGAATTCTTCCCTCCCCGTTGTTCGAGAATTCCATCCCCGCGCAGTTGACGCCCCTAAGCAGGACGGGCTGGCCCGACGCGTCCACCACCTGGTTTTCCTGCACGTGGAGGGCCTGCAGCTCTGCGGCAAGGCCCTGGCGGCCACCCAACACGACGATGCAGAGGACGAGGCTTCGGGCGAGCAGAGGAAAAGGCTGCATGGAGATTTCTTGAAGCAATAATTTACAGCTCATCGCGATTCAATTACTTAACTCGAATGCATGTCCTAAAACGTAACGCCGCATCCGTCGGACTTGCCAGAGAATGAGCAGGACCCATCTATCCCTCGCTCTCGCATCCCTATGCGCCGTGGCCGTTGGCCACGGGCAGCCCCCTCAAGGGGAGGTCCTGCAGAATCCCGCGGTAGAGGTGACGGAGTCGGCCCTCACGGCCGGCCCTGCGAATGCCTCCGCCGTGTCGCTGAAGGCAGACGAGGCGTCGGACGTCGACGCATGGGGCACGCTCGGCGGTGCCGTGGCGAATCTCCACGTTTCGGAGGGTGGCGCCGGGGGCTACGGCAGCCTGTTCGAGCTCCGCGGGCTCTCCAACACCCCCTACTTCAGCGACCCATCGGTGACCGTCTATTTCGGGGACATTCCGCTGCCCAGCAGCTTCACCTATCAGGGTGGCCTCTTCGGTTTCGGATCGGCATCGGTCCTCGCGGGCCCCCAGGGAACCCGCTTCGGCCGCGCCACCGACGGGGGCGTCATCCTCTTCGAGCCCGGAGAGCCCGAAGCCGCCGCGGGTGGCGAGCTCCTCGCAGGCTATGGGAGCTACGACTCTAGACAGTCCTCTGTCGAGGCGCACACGGCCGGGACCGGGCCCGTGGACGCAGAGATCTTCGCGGACTACGACGCCCGCAACGGCTATGTTCAAAACCGCGAGATCGGGGTTCGCGTCGACGACCAGGAAGATGAAAGCGCCTTCGCCCGGGTCCGTTATCGTCCGTCTGCCGGCGACGAGCTGACGCTCGAGCTCCTGCGCACGCGCGAGCGCGACGGCGCCGAGCCGCTCGTCCCTCTCGGCGGTCCTCTCTACACGGTGAGCCGTCCCGCCGAGGGCTCCACGGATTTGGACAGCACCGGGGCCGCCCTCAGGGGCTCCTTTGCCCTGCCTGGCGGCGCCAGTCTGACGACGGTGACCAGTTATACCGACTGGAGCATGAACCCCTACGCGGACCTGCTCGTGATCCCGCCCTCCCTCGAAAACGTGGTCCTGCAGGACCAGAAAAGTTGGAGCGAGGAGGTTCACCTCCTGAGCGATGAGCGCTCCGAGGTCCACGGGGAGGTCGGCTTGTGGCTGTCCGGCGGATCCACCGACAGTTTTGTCGACCGCTCGCTGCCGGGGCTTTTCCCGATCGACGTCTCGGGCTTCAGCCAGTCGAACCGCTCGGCGGCGGTGTTCGGGCAGGCGTCCTACCAGCCCGTCGCCGCCTGGACGTTCACGGCAGGGCTGCGCGCCGAGGACGACTCCAAAGACTTCACCCGCAAGGAGGAGGTTCCCATCCCGGGCCTAGACTACGTGGCGAGCGCGCGCTACGGTGGCCTGCTGCCGCGCCTTGCGGCAAACCTGAGGCTGTCCGCGCAGAGCAGCCTCGAGGCCTCGGTCGCCGTCGGCATGCGCCCGGGCGGGTTCGCCTCGTTCACCGACAACCCCGCGCTGATCCCATTCGCCGCGGAGCACACTGTGGCGTACGCGCTGTCGTGGCAGGCCTTCCTGGTCCCCAAGACGCTGAGCCTTTCGCTGCGCCCATTTTATGACTCGATTTCCAACCTCCAGATCGAGCGCTCCTTCACCGCGACCGACTACTTCGTCGCCACCGCTCCCAAGGCACACTCGGAGGGCGCCGAGCTCGAGCTCCTGTGGCTACCCAGCGCGCACTGGAGATTGTCCCTCAACGCCGGTTTCGACCAGACCCGGCTCGACACGTTCACCTCTCCCACTTCGGGCCAGGACGAGTCGGGCAACCCGGCTCCAGGAATCCCGAGCTACACCGCCGGGATGGAGACGTCCTACCGGTCCGCTGGAGGCTGGTTTGCCGCAGGCCGTCTGACGGCAGTCGGGGTGACCCACTACGACGAGCTTTCAAGCACACCCTACACCCAGGGGGCGTATGCCCTCCTAGGCCTCAGGGCGGGATTCGAGACCCCGAGGTGGATACTCACCGTCTATGGTGAGAATCTGGGCAAGGCAGGCTACTACGAGCTGATCGTCCCGGGCGTCCAGAGCGGGGCGCCTGGCGCTCCGCGAACGGTCGGGGCCAAGGTAGCGGTGAAATTCTAGGCCGGCACCGGCCACTTAAAGCTGCGCAGCTCGATGGGCTGGGCCGCCTCGGCGCCTTCCCGGACGTGGTAGAAGCGGTTGATCTCCAGCTGGGAAACGACCTGCGTCTTGGCGGTGACAGGCCAGAAGATCTCCACGCGGCGGATGACCATCGCCTTTCCGAGGCCAATCTCCTGGCGCAGCGGGTTCGCTCCGAAACTGCCGCCGCTGCCCACAACGCGGTGGATTTCCCGTTGCCCGCCCTCGGACTCGACCACGACCTTGATTTTCGCCCCTATTGCGGCCCGGTTGGTGCGCACGCCCTCAAGCTTGAGTTTTAGCCAGTTGTTGCCGTGTCCCGGGTTTGCAAAGAGCTGCTGGTGGAAGTCATCGCCCTCATAGGCGCCGCCGACGACGGCGTAGATGTCCTGGGTCCCATCGTTGTTGATGTCGCCGAAGGCGATGGCATGGCCCTTCTGAAGCTGGCCGAAGCCGCCGGAGGTCGTGACGTCCTGAAAGCGCTGGCCGCCGTCGTTTCGCAGCATTCGGTTCGGGACCAGCGATGCGAAGTCCGGGTCTCCAGTCCCCAGATAGAAGTCGAGCCAGCCATCGTTATCGAGGTCGCCGAAATTGCACCCCATCGTCTTGTAGAGCTTGTTGACGCCGCACTCCTTACTCACGTCGGTGAAGGTGCCGTCGCCGTTGTTGCGGTAGAGCCGCGCAATCTGGCCGGCATGCGGCAGATGCAGGTAGTCGGCGGCGACATCCCCGACGTTTTGGTAGGCGTAACCGCTGACGAAAAGGTCGGGCCAGCCGTCGTTATTGTAATCGAAGAACCAGCACGGGAAGCTCTGCTTTGGGCGGGTGATCCCGGAGGCCGCCGCGACCTCGGTGAAGCGCCACGCGGCCTTCGGGGAGGTGTCCTCTCCGGCCGGCCCGTCGTTTCGAAACAGCAGAGGAGGACCATCCATCCTCGAGACGACCAGGTCCGGGCGGCCGTCGTTGTTGTAGTCGGCGCTGGCAACGCCTTTGACAAAAGCGACGACGTCCACGCCGCATTGGGCGGCGCACTCCGTGAAGGTGCCGTCGCCGTTGTTGCGGTAGAGTTGGCACGGGACTCTGTCGTCACCCACCGCCTCGGCCGCGACAAAAAGGTCGAGCCATCCGTCGTTGTTGTAGTCGAACCAGACCGCGCTCGGGCTGGGACTTAGCCTCAGCAACCCCGCCTCCTCGGTCACGTCGGTGAAGGTCCCGTCCCCGTTATTGCGGAGCAGCGACATCGGATAGTGCCCCTCCTTGTAGATCCAGGCTCCGCGCAGGATGAGCACATCCACCAGACCGTCATTGTTGTAGTCGCAGGAAATCATGTTGATACCCCCGAGCTCGCCGATCAGGCCCGCTTCCCTCGTGCGCTCCGTGAAGGTCCCGTCCCCGTTGTTGTGGAAGAAGCGCATCTGCTTCTCCAGGCCCCAAGAGGAGACCATCACGTCGAGGAATCCGTCGTTGTCGAAGTCCTCCAGCACAACGCCACCGGCTAGGCCGTCGATGTTCAGGCCCACGTCCGCCGCAACGTCCCTGAAGCGCCCGATGTCGAAGTCGGAGGCGAATAGCTTCGGGTCGAGCAGCCACCTCGGCGGGACCTTCGAGGGGTACTCGTTGAGGGTCATGTACGCGATGTTCAGCAGCCAGCGCGCCCGCAGGTCGTCCTGGTGGTTTTCGAGGACCTGCTCCAGAATCGAGATGGCGCCGCGCGAGCCCGCGGGCTTCGTGTGGAAGCCTTTCCCATGGATTGGGAATAGGCACGAGTCGGCGTTGTGGTTGGCGCAGCAGTTCTCCTGCTCGCCCTTGCGCAGGAAGCAGATGGCGCGGCTCATCATCAGCTCCTTGCGGCCCTTGTCGTCGAGGGGGATATCCCGCTCGGCCACCATGCGGTCGATCCCGTCCAGCTCCTGGATCGCAGCATCGGGGTCGCCTGAGAGCAGCAGCTGCAATGCAAGCTGTGTGCGCAGGGTGAAGAGCTTGTGGATGTCTCCCTCCCGGGCCACGAGGGGCCTCAAGAGCGCCACTTGCTCACGGCAGCGGTAGGGGTTTAGCATCGGGTCCGCCTCGCGGGTGATCTTGCGCAAGAGCGCCTCCATGCGCCGCGTGCTCTCGGCCCGCCAGGGCTGCGTCCCGGGCTGCGCCGCAGCTGCAGCGGCACGCCCAACCCAGGGACCGGCGATCGCAAGGAGGAACGCTCCCTGGAGTGACAGCCGGGCGAAATCCCGCCGGTCCATCTGCCCGACGCCGTCACCGGGCGCGGTCTTTGGGCCTTTGGGGGCATGGGTGCTCATTAGGTTGGGTTCGCGGGCTTTGGGCCGGTATGATCGGAGCCGATTTGACCGCATAAGCGCACCCCGTCAAGGCGGGGCCCCGGCCCCGGCCCATGATGAGGGATTGCAGCGTGCGGGCCGGCCCCCCACGTTGGGCTGCTTATGTCACTTTTCAGCCTGCTTGACGTGAACCTCTGCTTTGGGGGTCCCGCGGTCCTGGACCAAGTCAACTTCCAGATCGACCCTGGCGAGCGCGTGTGCCTTCTCGGCCGCAACGGGGCAGGCAAGTCAACACTCATGCGGGTGATCGCGGGTGAGATGAAGCCCGACACGGGCGACGTGTTCCGCCAACCGGGTGCCCTCTTTGCACGTCTCACCCAGGAGGTACCCGTGGACCTGGAGGGCTCGGTTCTCGACATCGTGGCCTCGGGCCTGCGTCCCCACAGTGGACACGAGGAGGACTGGGAGCGCGACGTGCTCGTCCACGATCTGATCGACCACCTCCAGCTGGCGCCCGAGGCCCGCTTCGGAGAGCTTTCCGGGGGTCTGAAGAGGCGGACGCTGCTGGGGCGCGCCCTGGCGTCAAAGCCCGACCTGCTGCTCCTCGACGAGCCGACCAACCACCTTGACCTCGACTCCATCCTTTGGCTCGAGGACTTCCTGCTCACGGAAAAGGTGACCCTCTTCTTTGTCACCCACGACAGGGCGTTCCTGCGCCGGCTTGCGACGCGCATCGTGGAGCTCGACCGCGGCCGGCTCACCGGCTGGGCCTGTGACTACGACACCTACCTCATCCGCAAGGAGGAGGTGATGGCGGCCGAGGAAAAGCAGCAGGCCGCCTTCGACAAGCGCCTCGCGCAGGAGGAGGTGTGGATACGCAAAGGCGTCCGGGCGCAGCGCTCCCGCGCCCAGGGCAGGATCCACGCCCTGCAGAAGATGCGTGCCGAGCGGGCCGCGCGGCGCTCCCGCACCGGCAACGTGAAAATGCGCCTCGCTGAGGCCGACAAGACCGGTGTCAAGGTGATCGACGTCGAGGACATGTCGTTCTCCTACCCCGACGGACGCGTGATCGTCCGCGACTTCACGACAACGCTGACCCGAGGCGACAAGATCGGCATCATAGGGCCCAACGGCGCCGGCAAATCGACCCTTATCAGGCTTCTCCTGGGCCAGCTTGCGCCTACCGCGGGCACGATCACCCACGGGACCAACCTCGAGATCGTCTATTTCGACCAGATGCGGGCGCAGATTGACGACTCCAAGACGGTTGCCGACAACATCGCGGGCGGCAACACGAGCGTGACCATCGATGGCCGCAGCCGCCACGTGATCAGCTACCTGCAGGACTTCCTTTTCACGCCTGACCGCGCCAGGACTCCCGCGCGCGTGCTCTCGGGCGGCGAGCGCAACCGCCTGCTGCTGGCCCGGCTTTTCACGCGGCCGGCTAACGTGCTGGTGATGGACGAGCCCACCAACGACCTGGACGCCGAGACGCTGGACCTGCTGGAGGACCTGCTCGTCGAATACACCGGCACCCTGCTGATCGTCAGCCACGACCGCGACTTCCTGGACAATGTCGTCACGGGAACCCTCGTATTCGAGGGGGACGGGCGCATCGGCGACTACGTCGGCGGGTACGCCGACTGGGTGCGGGAGAAGGAGAAGGCCGCAGCCCGCGCCGCCCTTCCCGTGCGCGCCGCGGCCACGAGGGACCAGCCCCCCAGGCCCAAGGCCCTGCGCAAGCTCAGCAACAAGGAGCGCGAGGAGCTCGAGTCCCTGCCCGCCCGCATCGAGGCCATCGAGAAGGAACAGGCGGAACTGGGCGCCAAGCTTTCCGACCCCGTCTTCTATCAGCGCGAGCGCAAGGCGGCCGGCGAGGTCAAGGCGCGGCTCGACGCCCTGGAGGGCCAGCAGGCCGAGGCCTTTGCCAGGTGGGAGGAGCTTGAGAGCCTTCGCAAGGGCTCGTGAGGCCCCCCGCCCCTATCTCGAGGTTCCCCAGCGCCTCGTGAACGGGAAATAGATGAAGAGCGGCCTTCCTACCACGTCCTTTTCGGGAACGAAGCCCCAGAAGCGGCCGTCAAAGCTGTTATGCGAGTTGTCCCCGAGTGCGAGGTAGCCGTGCTCGGGGACGCGGATCGTCTCGCCCGGGAAGAGCTGCGAGTAGCGGTAGTCCTCGTGCGACGCGTTGGCATAGCCCCTGTAGGGGGGCACCCGCCGAGCGTTTAGATCGAAGGCCTCCGAGCCCGTGATCGGTCCCCCGTTTCGGTAGAGGGCGGGCTCCCTGAGCTCGATCGAGTCGCCGGGCACACCCACCAGCCGCTTGATAAAGTACTGCGCGCCGGAAGTGCGGGCGATGTCTGGGATGTTGTCCGTCCGAAACACGAAGCCCTGCCCCACGCTGGGCCTTACGAAGTTGTAGCTGATGCGGTCGACGAAAAGCTGGTCCCCAGCCATGATGTCGAAGCGCACCACCGGATCCCCGGCACGGACGCTGCGCCCCAGCGGTATCCTCTCGGCCTCGTAGGTGTCGCCTCGGTTCTCGTCGAGCTGGATGCGCATCAGCTCGCTCTGGCCGTCCCGCCGCGCGCTTCGCACCTGCTCCAGCATGGCCGCATGGTCTCTGAAGAAGGTCTTCTCGACGATCTCGTCAAAGTCTCCGAAGTCGGCGGGGACCCGGACAGTCGCGGGGATCCCATCGACATAAAAGGTGTACTCCTTGACCCTCGCAGGCAGGATCAACCATGAGTGGCCCGCCCTCAGGGTATAGGCGACGCTGACGGAGTCTCCCCTCACGAAGAGCGGCACCGACACGGCACCCGCCCTGGGGGCCACCAGCGTGCGCCGCTGTGCGCCGTAGGCCGCAAAGCGGAAAAGCTGGCCGACAAGGCCCGGGGCGGGCTTGTCCGGGGCGAGGTTCTCTGCGGTCATCCCGTAGTAGCTCGGCCACATGGAGTTCGTCGGGATCTTGAACGGCTGCACGAAGTACGTGCGAATCCCGAGGATCACGATGGCGGCAACAAGGAAGAATTCTACGTTTTCGACCAGCGACGTCTTCGGGTAGATGGCGCCCCCAACGCTCGCAAGCGCACCCTCCAGCGACTCGATCCCCAGCTTGAGCTTTGCCGCGTCGGCCCTGGCCTTGAGCAGGCGGCGCAGCTCCTCGCGGCGGGCGATCAGCCGGTCGGACTCCTGCGCGGTCAGCCGGTCGCGCCGGTAATTCCAGACCTTGTTCGCCAGCTCGAGCCAGTTGGAGGCGTTGTCACGCATCTTCTTTTCCTGGGAGTCGAAAATACCGAACATGGCGTGGAGGCCGGTCTCAGTTGTTGCGGAGCACCTTGATGAAGGTGTCCGGGGGGATCGACACCTTGCCGATCAGCTTCATCTTCTGCTTACCCTCCTTCTGCTTGTCGAGGAGCTTGCGCTTGCGCGAGATGTCGCCGCCGTAGCACTTGGCCGTCACGTCCTTTCGCATCTCCCTCACGCTCTCGCGGGCGATGATCTTGCCCCCAATCGCCGCCTGGAGCGCTATCCGGAACATCTGCGGGGGAATGATCTCGGAGAGCCGCTTGCAGAGGTCGCGTCCGCGGGTCTCGGCTTTGTCGCGGTGAACGATGCTGGCAAAGGCGTCAACGGGGTCGCCGTTGATGAGGATCTCCATCTTCACCAGGTCCGCGGGCCTGTAGTCTCCCAGCTCGTAGTCCATCGAGCCGTAGCCGTGGGTGATGCTCTTCAGCCGGTCGTTGAAATCCACGAGGATTTCGTTGAGAGGCAGGATGCAGCTGAGCATGACGCGCGTGGAGTCGAGCGTGTGCGTGTGCTCGACGACGCCGCGCTTCTCCATGACCAGGGCCAGCATGTCGCCCATGGAGGCGTTCGGGATGTGGACCGAGGCCTTGAGCGTCGGCTCCATGATCTGCTCGATGACGCCCGCGTCGGGCATGTTGACGGGGTTGTCGACCTCGACCGTGGCGCCGCCGTGCTTTACCACGCGGTAGATGACACTCGGATAGGTGGAGATGATCTCGACGTCGTGCTCGCGGCGGATCCGCTCCTGGATGATCTCCATGTGGAGAAGCCCGAGAAAGCCACAGCGGAAGCCGAAGCCGAGGGCGACCGAGCTTTCCTGGGAGTAAACGAAGGCGGAGTCGTTCAGGCGCAGCCGGCCGAGGGCCGCCTTGAGCTTCTCGTAGTCTGAGCTCTCGATCGGATACAGCCCGCAGAAGACCATCGGGCGGACCTCCTTGTAGCCGGGCAGCATCTGCTGGGCGGGCTTCGCAGCCAGCGTGATGGTGTCGCCCGTCTTGATCTCGCTCGTGTCCTTGATGTTGGAGACCACGTATCCCACGTCGCCGGGCCCAAGGCTATCGCGCTTCTCCATCTTCGGGGCGAAGATGCCGACCTCCTTGATCTCGGACCTGATGCCCGTGCTCATCAGCTGCATCACGTCACCCGCCTTCAGGGTGCCGGAGAACACTCGGGCGTAGGCGATCACGCCTCTGTACGAGTCGTAGATCGAGTCGAAGACGAGGGTCCGCACCTGCGGGTAGTCGGTCCAGCGCGGTGCGGGCACGCGCGCCACGACCGCCTCCAGGATGTCCACGATGCCGATGCCGGACTTGCCGCTGGCGAGAATAGCCTCCTCGGCGGGTATGGAGAGGATGTCCTCCATCTGCTTCAGGCAGAGGTCGAGGTTCGCGCTCGGCAGGTCGATCTTGTTGATGACAGGGATGATCTTGAGCCTCTGGGCAAACGCCAGGTGGGCGTTCGCAACCGTCTGCGCCTCGACTCCCTGGGAGGCGTCGATGAGGAGCACGGCCCCCTCGCACGCGGCCAGGCTGCGAGAGACCTCATAGGAGAAGTCGACGTGCCCCGGGGTGTCCATGAGGTTGAGCTTGTAGGTCTTCCCGTCCTTGGCCGTGTAGGCCATCATGACCGGGTGGGACTTGATTGTGATCCCGCGCTCCTTCTCGAGATCCATCGAGTCGAGGTGCTGCTCGGTCAGGATCCGGTTGGACACCGTGTGGGTCTCCTGCAGAAGCCTGTCGGAGAGCGTGGTCTTCCCGTGGTCCACATGCGCAATGATGCAGAAGTTGCGTGTGAGCGGCGCGTCCATCATCGATTGGCGTCTTTCCGCCTCAGCCCGAGATGTCCGCGTATTCGGAGAAGCTTCGCACGTTCCAGGCCTTGTCGGTGCGGCGGGCGAGACCCGCCAGCACGGCGCCCGGCCCAAGCTCCCAGAACTGCGTTGCGCCCGCGGCGGCCGCGCTGCGCATGCAATCCTCCCAAAGGACAGGCGAGACGATCTGGCGCACAAGGGCCGCCTTGATCGCGGCGGGCTCCGACACCGCTCGGCCCGTGGTGTTCGTGAACACCTGGAACCTGGGCGCGGCGAATGGGATCGGGGCCAGGAAGGACTCGAATTGCGCCCGGGCCGGCTCCATGAGCCGGCTGTGGTAGGCTCCCGCCACATTCAGGGAAATCGCCCTCTTGATTCCCCTCTCCTTCGCGGAGGCGACGGCGCGTTCCACGCTAAAGAGATCGCCGGAAATGATGATCTGGCCGGGGGCGTTGAAATTGGCCGCCTCGATGCCAAAATCGCCGCAGAGGGCCGCAACCGTTTCCCTGGACTCGCCGATGATGGCCGCCATGCCCCCCGCACTCTTTTCGCAAGCGGACTGCATTAATCTGGCCCGCTCGGCCACAATCTTGAGACCAGTCTGAAAATCGAACACCCCGGCCACTGCATAGGCCGTCAACTCGCCGAGGCTCAGGCCAAGGGCCATTCCCACCTTGGGCAGCAGGGCCCGCTCGCGCAACGCCGCCAGCAGGGCGAATCCATGGACGAATAGGGCCGGCTGGCACACCTTGGTCTGGGTGAGGTCGGCGTCGGGGCCCTCGAAGCTGACCTTAGCCAAGTCCCAGCCCAGGACCTGTCCCGCCTCCTCATAGAGCGCCCGGGCCGCCTGTGACGAGTCGTGCAGGGATTTGCCCATGCCTATCTGTTGTGCGCCCTGACCTGCGAATAAAAGTGCCAATGCCATTGTGGAACCTGCTAAGCAATCCCCCGAACGCCGTAAATCCAAGCCAAATTGCTCGCTCCCGGGCGCCAGACTTACCCTGACGGGGTCAAAACCGCTTCATTTGCTTGAAATACTTGTCGTCGTCAGCCGGTTGCGCGAAATCCGGGATCAGCGACTTTGGGGCCTCGATCGAGCCCGCATCGGACGCCTGCGAGGGGGTTGCCGGCCGTAGGCCCAGGCCCAAATCGGGGATCTCTGGGGACACAAACGCCTTAACGGTTACCGCGGGCTCCTGATTGAGCGCCGCCAGATACGGGTTGGATTCCTCCAGGGGCGCCGACCAGCGTGCAGGCTCCGGGCCGGAAAGGAGCGCCTCCGCAGAGAAATCAGACTCGCCAAGGGCGAGCGGGAGAGCCCCGTCGGCCTTGGGCTTGGACCCCTCAGCCAGTTCGGACACCCCTGCGTGGGAAACCGGGACCAGCAGATCATGGTCACGTGCCGAGACCCATCCGCTCATGTACGCATCGAGGGGGTTGTAGGCATGGGCCGAGGCCTCGCCCGAGACGGCTCTCTCCGCGTTGTCCCGCGTCCCGTCCGCCCTGTCGGAGGACCGTTCGCTCTCCCGCACCGGGTCCAGTTCGTCGCGTGCCAGGGACTCCCTGTCCCCCGGGGAAGCCTTGCGGTCGGCCTTCTTGTCCATGGCATCCACGAGCCAATTGCCGGTCGCCCCCTTCTCCTTCTTGGCTGACGGGTCAGAGGGGTCCACCTCCGGCGTCCGGGCTGCGGGCAAGGCCTCCGCGTGACCGCTGTCGGGTCCGGGGCTTATCGTCTTCAGATCGAGGGACGGCAGGGTCGCGCCAGCGTCGGAGGGCGAGCCCAGAGCCTTGATGGCGGCCAGGTCTTTCTTCGCCGCCGTGATCGAATCCGCAGGCTCGGCGGGATCGGCCGCCCCCGCCGCAGACGCAGCGCACAGGAGAAGGAAGACTCCCCAGGAGCGGCGCATCGGGTTCCGAACCGCCGCTAGCTCTTAATGAAGATGCCCTTCAGGTTCATCTCCAGCTGTTGCGGGTTCGGGGAGAACCGCACGCCGTCGGCCTTGCTGATGCGGCCCGCCTTGATGAGGCGGTAGATGTCCTTGTTGAACGAATAGCTGCTTCCGTCGAGGCCGCTCTCCAGCAGCGCGTTGATCTTGTCGAATTGGCCCTCGAGAATGAGGTTCCTGATGGTCGCATCGGTGTTGAGCACCTCGTTGCTGGGCACGCGGCCGCCTCCCTCGAGACTAGGGATCAGCTTCTGGCAGATGAAGCCGCGGATCGAGCCCGAGATTTGGCGCCTTGCCTGAGCCATCTGTTCGGGCGGGAAGAACTCAAAGAGCCTCGTGAGGGACTGCGCCACCGTGGCGGCGTGCATCGTCGAGAACACGAGGTGCCCGGTCTCGGCCGCCGAGATGGCGGTCTCGAATGTCTCCCTGTCGCGCATCTCTCCGATCAGGATGATGTCGGGGTTCTGGCGCAGGACGGATTTGATGGCCAACTCGAAGGTGGGGACGTCCAGGCCGATCTCGCGCTGCTGGAACACTGACTTGTCATCCTGAAACGTGTACTCGATCGGGTCCTCGATCGTCACGATGTGCTTGTCCATGTTCTGGTTTATCCAGTTCAGCATGGCCGCCATCGTGGAGCTCTTGCCCGAGCCCGTGGCGCCGCAGACAAGCAGGATGCCGTCCTTGGCGTTGGCGAGCTTGAGCAGCGGCTCGGCGTTCAGGCCCAGGTCCTCGAAGTTCGGCACGCGGCTCTTGATGTGGCGGAAAACGACGCTGACCAGACCGCGCTGGTGGAAAGCATTGACGCGGAAGCGCCCCACGCCGTCAGCCGCATAGGCAAAGTCGATCTGGCCCAGCTCCTCCCACCTTGCCCGAAACACCGCGGGGCAGTGCTCGTCGACGAAGGCCTGGGCCTCGGGGCTGGTGATCGGGTCCATGTCCACCGGCTTGAGCCTGTTGGAGATGCGCACGTAGCCAGGTTTGTTGGCCTTGATGACGATGTCGCTGGCGCCGCTCTCCACCGCCAGCCGCAGCAGGTCGTTGAAAATCTCGGTGTGGGGAGTAACGGCGTCCATGGACAAAATAGCGTTGCTGCGGATTTTGTAGCTTGGCCTGCTTGTATCGGCAAGGCATCTTTGCCTTGAACCGCACCGCCTAAACCATGAAGCCACGCCCACTGACAGGCGCGATCACCGCCCTCGCAACACCCTTCCACGGGAAGGACGTATCCTATGCGGACCTCAAAAGGCTGGTGGAGTATCAGATCCGTGGCGGCATCGACGGGATCGTCCCGGTCGGCACCACCGGAGAGTCCCCCACCCTGAGCTCCGAGGAGCACATGGACGTGGTCCGGGCCACGATTGAGTTCGCACGCGGACGCGTGCCGGTAATCGCGGGCACGGGGTCAAACTCGACGGCCGAGGCGCTGGAGTATACGCGCCTCTCCGACGAGGCAGGCGCCGACGCCGTGCTCGTGGTCACCCCCTACTACAACAAGCCGAGCCAGGAGGGCCTCTACCGGCACTACTGCGCGATCGCAGAGGCGACCGACCTGCCCATCATCCTTTATTCCGTGCCTTCCCGGTGCGGCGTCGAGATCGGCGTCCCGCTCGTGGAGCGCCTGCGCTCGCGCTACAATCACGTGCGCTGGATCAAGGAGGCCGGGGGCTCGGTTGACCGTGTCGACCAGCTCAAGAAGGCCATGGGAGAGGACATCATTGTGCTCTCGGGCGACGACTCACTGACACTCGCCTTCATGGCCTCGGGCGCCGAGGGCGTGATTAGCGTCGCCTCGAACCTCCTTCCCAAGGAGGTCACGCGCCTGGTGCACCTGGCGCGGGCCAACGACTTTGCCAAGGCCACGCAGATCCACCGGAGGCTCTACCCGATCTTCAAGGCGCTCTTCATCGAGCCGAGCCCCGTGCCCATAAAGACGGCGCTCGCATGGGCCGGAGTCTTCTCAAGCGAGGCCGTGCGCCTGCCCCTGTGCGAGATGGCGCCAGCCAGCCGCGCGATCCTCAAGAAGGCGTACGAACAGCTGCGCCGCTAGGGCCTCAAACCCCATGAAGATACTCCTCAACGGCGCCAGGGGAAGGATGGGCGCGGCCGTCACCGCGGTCGCCCGCGAAATGGCAATACCGATCGTCGCCTCGATCGACCAAGGCGACGATCTGCTCGGCTCCATCGGGGCCGCCGACGTCATTGTCGACTTCAGTTCGCACCACGCCACGCGGGCCCTCCTCGAGGCCGCCTCCGGCGCGGGCAAGCCGGTGGTGCTGGGCACGACCGGCCACTCGGCCGCCGAGAAGGCCGCGCTGCTCAAGATCGCGGCCACGGTCCCCTGCGTCTGGGCGGGCAATTTTTCGGTGGGCGTCAATCTCCTCTTCGCCCTCACGCGGCGCGCCACGCGCACCCTGGGCGAGGACTACGACACGGAGGTGGTCGAGATGCATCACAGACTCAAGAAGGACGCCCCGAGCGGCACGGCGATGCGCCTGCTCGAGATCATCCTCGAGGAGCGCAAGCTCGAGTCCTCGGCGCTGCGCTACGGCCGTCAGGGCATCACCGGAGAGCGCAAGCGCTCCGAAGTGGGAGTGCACTCGCTCAGGGGCGGCGACGTCGTGGGAGACCATACCGTTATCTTTGCCGGCCCCGGAGAGCGCATCGAACTCACGCACAAGGCGAGCGACCGCGCGGTATTCGCCCGCGGCGCCCTGCGGGCGGCCCAGTGGGTCATCGCGCAGAAGCCAGGCGTCTACGACATGCAGGACGTCCTCGGCCTTTCCTGAAGCAAGCCGGATGATCACTTCCCTACAGGGTGTCCTGACCGAGTCCGGGCTGGTGCGGGCCGTCGTGGAGATCAACGGATTCGGCTACGAGGTGAATATTCCCGTCACGACCGCCGAGCGCATGCCCCCGGTCGGCTCTCCCGTGAAGCTCCACACTCTCGTGATCTACCGCGAGGACGCCCAGACGCTGTACGGCTTCATGACCCCGGAGGACAGGGACTTTTTCCGCCTGATGATTGAGAACGTTACGGGAATCGGCCCCAAGATGGCGCTGTCCATCATGAGTCGGCTCTCGTTGCCGCTCCTTCAGTCCGCGATCCGCTCAGGCGATGTCGCAACCCTCTCTAAATGCCCGGGAATCGGCAAGAAGACTGCCGAGCGCCTTGTGGTTGAATTGAAGACGCGCGTCGGTGGCCAGGCGGGTGGCGCCCTGTCCGCCCCGGCGGCTGGCACCGGCGGTGGGATGCATTCACCCCAGGCGGACGCCGTGGCCGCCCTTGTGGCGCTGGGATATCGGGTCGCCGACGCCGACGAAGCGGTGAGGCGAGCGTCGCTCGCCCTCGGGTCCTCGGCCACGACCGAGATCCTGATCAAGAAGGCCCTGGGCTGAGCCCCTAGGGCTTCAGCGCTGGAAGCGGAACGCGGCCATCTCGCCGGCCTGCTGGGCGTCGTGCCCGTTCTGGGAGTCGGTCAGCACCGTTGCCTTGAGCTCAGCCTTCGGTGCCAGGTGGAGTTCGGCGCCGGACGAGGAGACCACGGGTGAAAAACGGAGATCTCCGATCCAGTTGAGCTGCGCAGCCTGCAGCTGCGGAGAATACGAGACAAACGAGGCCTGGGGAGCATTCGACGCCTGGACCGCAGGCCCCCTTACCTTGAAGACGGCCTGCATTGCGGCATCGGCCGCAGGCGCATTGTGCGCGAGCGTGGCTGCCGGCGCCGGGACGGTCGCTACGGACCCGCTCGTGGCAATGACGCCGCTCCAGCGAAGTCCCAATGCGGCGATCAGGCAGGCCGCGGCCAGACCGGCCATGAGAGGACTGATCCCCCATGAGCTCCTGCGCACCTCGACGGCCGCCTCGGGCTCCTCAGCAAATTTATCGGCGAGCATGGAGCACGCCTTCTGCATCCTGCAGTACTGGTGGTATACCTCTCTACGGTCCGGACGGGAAATGACCTCAGCCTCGAGGCGCAATGCGTCCTCCGGGCTGATCTCGTGGTCGATGTAGAGGTTTAAAAGTTCGATGAAGTCCCGGTCATTCATTTGAAGTCTTCGCCTAGTTTCGAGCGCAGGCTTTCGCGGGCCCTCGCAATTCGGCTTTTTACGGTTCCAACGGAAATGCCTAGGATTTTGGCGATTTCCTCGTAGCTTAGGTTCTTGACGTTACGCAAGATAAGAATCTCGCGATGTTTGGCGCCCAGACGCTCCATGCCTCCGCTGATACGGGCGACGAACTCGCGGTTGACCGTGATGTCGTCTGGCGTATCTACTTCGGCCGGAAGGATCTCGGCTAGTGTAGTCGTGCTGTCATTGCCCAAGGGGGCATCCAACGAAATGGACTTGTCGCGCTTGCGCCGCCACCAGTACCAGTAGCGGTTGCGCGCCAGATTGGTCGCAATCTGATAAAGCCAGGTGGAAAAGGCGGAATCGCCTCGAAAATTGCTGAGGCCCTTGTGGGCCCGGATAAAGGCATCCTGTGTAACCTCTTCTGCATCTTGAGGATTACGCAGAAGCTGATTTACCATCGAGAAGATGCGGTCCCAGTACCTGGAGACCATTTCGTCGAAGGCAGCGGCGTCCCCATTCTTGAAGCGATCCACAAGAATGCGGTCAAATGCGACTTCCTGAGCTTTGGTCGACATACGGTCTTCCGTGCTCTGACGGGCATATTTTTGAATTGTTCCCACTGATTTAGATTCGCATTGCTACGAAAACGGCCCTCCACCCATGCTCAACGCCTAGACCTTTGCTGGCAAGGGACCTGTTGATGGTGACACGCGGAAGAGACGTTGGCTCCCGAAATTAGGTAGTTTCCGCGTTCACGCTGTAACAATTGAACTTGCGATGCAAATCCCCTATCCCTCCGCTTGGTAAACCGAATGCAAACTGCTGTCGATTTCGACAAGACCTGCGCAGTGGACGACTTTGTTCGGACAAAGTTCAGGCTTCTATTTGCGCGGGCCGACGATCGTTGGCTTCAAAAGCTTTTCGGGCAGTTCGACGATTTTTTTGCGGGGCGCACTACCGACTACGCTCCGATCGACCTGCACTACCACAACCTGCGCCACACGCTGATGGCAACCGGATGCATGGCCGACCTGCTCGAGGGCATCAACGCAACCGAAGGCGTCGCCCACCTGAGCAGCCGCGACTTCGAGTTGGCCATAGCCGCGGTGCTCCTGCATGACTCCGGGTACCTGAAGCTGAGGAGCGACACCGAGGGCACCGGGGCCAAGTACACGTACTGTCATATCACGAGGAGCTGCGCCTTCGCGGCATCGTACCTGCCCCAGCTCGGGGTCACCGTGACAGAGACCGAAAATGTCATCTCCGCGATCAACTGTACCGGGCCCTACTCGGAAATCCACCGCCTGAAGTTCAGCGACGAGGCAGGCCGCACTCTGGGATGCGCGCTGGCGACCTCCGACTACGTCGGGCAGCTTTCAGACCCCCACTATCCCGACAAGCTCAGCGAACTCTACCAGGAGTTCTGCGAATCCGACACCTACTCGAACGTCCCGACGGAGCGCAGGATGTTCAAGTCAGAGTGCGACCTCGTGCTGCGGACGCCCGCCTTCTGGCGCAATTTTGTTCGGCCGAAATTGGAGAAGGATTTCGATTCGGTCTACCGCTACCTCGCCCGGCCCGTAGGGTCCACGAGTAACGCCTACATGGACGCCATCGAGGCGAATTTCGCGAAGATCGAGCAGCGGATCGCCGCGATGGCCCCCCCCTCCCGCTCCTGAGTGCTTAGACCCGCCCGTAAGCTCTTGCACTGTAAGCCTCGCCCCTTTGAACTTGCCGCTTGCAGCGCATCGCTCGTACAACCCGCGCTGCATGTTCTTTAGGAGCGTTCTCTCTCTGTGGGGCCGGCGAGGCACCGCATGGGGGCTGGCGTGAGGCAGCGGAGCTACCAGTCCGCATGCTGCGCACCGGCCCCTGTCAACGCTCCTAGGTAACGCCACGGGTTGGTAGCTCAATGGTAGAGCAGTTGCCTTTTAAGCAATTGGTTCTGGGTTCGAATCCCAGCCAGCCCACCACTTTTCAACCGCACCGAATGCAGCGACTCGTCATTATCGAGGACCAAGCCGGCCTGCGGGAGAGGATGGTCGAGATCCTCACCTCCGAGAGGACCTACCGCATCGTGGGCCAGTGTGGCGATGGCCAGGAGGGCGTGCGCATGTGCCTCAAGTTGAGGCCCGATATGGTCGTCCTCGATGCCAAGCTTGCCGTGCAAGGCGGAGTCGACGTGCTGCGCATGCTGGCGGAGGCCAGTCCCCCCCCGCGCGTCCTCGTGTTCTCCGCCCATGGGAACCCCGTGGTGGGACGAGAGAGGCTCAAGTCCGGCGCCCAGGCCTTCGTCAAGGCCTCCATCGGATTGCAGGACTTCAGAAAGGGACTGGCAACCCTCGCTGCCGGCGGCACTTACTTCGGATCCGACACCGCCAAACTGCCTGGGACAGCCGGGCCAGGCCCCGAATTCCGCAAGGCCCGCGATCTCCTCAGCGTCCGCGAGCGGGAGATCCTCAAGCTCGTCGCGGAGGGCAACAGCAGCAATGAGATAGCCTCCAGACTGGGCCTGAGCCCGAAAACGGTCGGCAATCACCGCACCAACCTGATGCGCAAGCTCAACCTCCATGATGTCGCCAGCCTCACTCGGCAGGCGATGGAACTCGGGCTTCTGGAAGGCTCCAAACGACCCTGAAATTCCTTCTTAATTCCTTGCGGCCCTCAAAAGGTTGCCAAAAATGATCCTTTGCACTAAGAATTTAAATCCACACATGAAACTAGCCTCCAAGTCGCTCTGCATCATCGCCGCCTCTGCTGCCGCCATCTTTGCCGGCTGCTCCAAGAAGCCGGTTCGGCCAGACCCGAGCGCGACGGCGCTTGGGCCCCAGTCCGGTGGCGCCGGCACCCTGCAGCCGACCGATGTTACCACGGCCGCGGACTCCGGGCTCCAGAACCGCGACCCGAACGTGATCGAGGACGCGAACACGATTCGCGGCCTGCTCCAGCCGGTGTACTTCGACTTTGACAGCTCGCACATCAAGACGGCCGAGCGCGCGAAGCTCCAGGCCGCGAAGGACTACCTTGATAAGAACCCGCAGTACCGCCTCCTCGTCGAGGGCCACTGCGATTGGCGTGGCACGGCTGAATACAATCTCGCGCTCGGCGACCGCCGCGCCAGCGAGGCCAAGAAGTATCTCGCCAAGCTCGGCATCTCCGCGGACAAGCTCGAGACCCTCTCGAAGGGCAGCGAGGAGGCCAAGAAGGACGCCGACGAGGGATCGAGGGCCAAGGACCGCCGCGACGAGCTGGTGATCCTTAAGAAGTCGTAAGACCCTTCAGGATACGCGTCGCGGTTTCGACTCCCTTCTTCATCACGTCGAGGTTGAAGCTCTCGTTGGGCGCGTGGAGGTTATCCTCGGGCAGAAACAGCCCGAGCATGACCGAGTCCAGTCCCGCCGCATCCTTGATCTGAGAGATAATCGGCACGCTGCCGCCCTCTCGCAGAAACAGGGGGGGCCGTCCCCACACTTCCGTCACGGCAGCCTCCGTGGCCCTGAACGCGCGTGCGAGCACCGCAGACTGGTCCTTCGGGGTGTTGGGCCGGCCCGGGGGCACGACCACATACGGGTCTCCCTTGTGCTGGTCGACGAACTCGATTTTGACGCCCTTCGGTGCGCGCGCGCGGATGGCCTCCATGACGAGCTCCTTGATTCGGTCGGGCTTCTGGTTCGGCACCAGACGGCAGCTGATCTTCACGAAGGCCTTGCTCGGAATGACGGTCTTCGTGCCCTCCCCCTGGTAGCCGCCACCGATTCCGTTGAACTCCAGCGTGGGCTGGAAGCGCACCGCCTCGAAGGGCGAGAAGCCAGGCACCGTGTAGAAGGCGTCGATGCCAAGGAAGTCCATGTAGGCGTTGCCGTCGCCCTGGAGCTTCGACAGCTCGGTCCTCTCCCACGGCTCCACGGGCAGCACCCCGTCGTAGAAGCCGGGCACGTTCACCCGGCCGTCGGGGGCGTGCAGGCTGGCGCAGATCTCCGCAAGCGCCTGGATCGGGTTCATGAGAACGCCGCCGTGCAGTCCCGAGTGAAGGTCGACCCTGGCCCCCGTCACATGCAGGTCAAGGAGCGCCAGGCCGCGCAGGCCGCAGGTGATCACCACCTGCTTCTCGTTGGGCAGGGCCGTGTCCGAAAGATACACGAAATCAGCCTCGCGCAGCCTCTCGGCGTGGGTCTCCAGGAACGCGGGGAAGCTGGGACTGCCCATCTCCTCCTCTCCCTCAATGAGGAACGTGATGCGCAGCGCAAGCGAGGGGTTCTCCTCCAGAACGCGAGCAACCGCCGCGATGTTTGTCATGAGCGGCCCCTTGTTGTCCGCGGCCCCGCGACCGTAGATGCGGTTTCCTATGATCGTCGGCTCGAAGGGCGGCGTCTTCCAAAGATTGAGCGGGTCCGCCGGCTGCACGTCATAGTGCCCGTAAATCACCACGTGCGGCCACTTCGGGTCGCCCCCCCGGCTCGCAAGGATGATGGGGTGGACGTCCGTCTTCACCACCTCGACCTTGAATCCCATGGACCCCAGGAGGTCGGAGACGAATTTCTGGGCGCCCCTCATCCCCTCGCCGAACTTTGGGTCCGTGGAGACACTAGGGAAGCGGATGAATTCCTTCAGCTTTTCAACGGGGTCGAACATGCCGACACGTTGCCGCTTCAGTCGTCCGCTGCCAATCCAGAAGCGTTGCCGCTGGGGCGCTCAGTGTCTGAAGTGGCGGATGCCGGTGAAGACCATGGCCATGCCCCGCTCGTCTGCGGCCTTGATGACCTCCGGGTCGCGGATAGAGCCGCCGGGCTGGATCGCCGCCGTGGCCCCCGCCTCAGCCGCGGCAATGAGCCCGTCCGGGAACGGGAAAAGAGCCTCGCTTACCACCACGCTTGCCTTCAGGTCCAAGCCCGCCTCGGCTGCCTTCCAGACCGCGACCCTCGAGCTGTCGACGCGGGCCATCTGGCCGGCACCGATGCCGAGCGTCTGCTCGCCGCGACAGTAGACAATGGCGTTCGACTTGACGTGTTTGCAGACCTTCCAGCCGAAGGTCATCGCATCCCACTCCAGCTGTGATGGCTGGCGCTGGGTGACGACCCTGAAGCGGGAGGGGTCACCCAGCGTCCGATCCCGGTCCTGCACCAGCACCCCGCCGACGACCGAGCGCAGCTCCTGGAGCGCATCCGCGCCGAGGCCCTCCTTAGCGACCATGAGGCGCAGGTTCTTCTTGCGGCCTAGGAGCGCGGAGGCCTCCGGGCTGAACCTCGGGGCGATGATGACCTCGGTGAAAATCTCGGAGATCTTGGCCGCCAGCGCACCGTCCAGGGTGCGGTTGACAATGATGACCCCGCCGAAGGGGGCCTGCCTGTCCGTCGCGTAGGCACCCTCCCAAGCCTCCGCGAGAGTCTCGGCGCTGGCGACCCCGCAGGGGTTGGTGTGCTTGAGGATCGCCAGCGTCGGGCGTTCGAACTCGCCGATCAGGTAGGTGGCCGAGGTGATGTCCAAAATGTTGTTGTAGCTGAGCTCCTTGCCCTGGAGCTGCTCGTAGTGCTCGTGGAACGAGCCGTACAGGGCCGCCTTTTGGTGGGGATTCTCCCCGTAGCGCAGCAACTGGGCCCGCGGCCAGGAGAGGGTCAGCGTGCGCGGGAAGCCCCCCAGCGCATCGAGATCCGGGCCCGCCTGCTGGGCTTCGAGGTAGCGGCTGATCGCGGCATCGTAGCTGGCGGTTCGCTGGAAGACCTTGAGCGCGAGCGTCCTGCGAAGAGCGGCCAGCCGCTCGCCCCCCGACTTGAGGCACGCAAGGACCCCGTCGTAGTCGGCAGGGTCGCACACCACGGTGACACTCGCATGGTTCTTGGCCGCGCTGCGCAGCATGGACGGACCGCCGATGTCGATGTTCTCGATGGCATCCTCCAGCTCGACCCCGGGCTTGGCCACCGTCTGCTCAAACGGATAGAGGTTCACGACCACCAGGTCGATCAGCTCGATGCCGTTGGCCTCGGCCTCGGCCAGCTGCTCCGGGCTGTCGCGCCTGCAGAGCAGCCCTCCATGGATCTTCGGGTGCAGGGTCTTCACCCTGCCCCCCATGATTTCGGGGAAGCCGGTGTGCCGGCCCACCTCCGTCACCGGCAGCCCGCTGTCGGCGAGCGCCTTGGCGGTGCCCCCCGTGGACAGCAGGCGGTAGCCGTGCTCCCGTACCAAGGCCGCGGCGAAGGCCGCTAGGCCCGTCTTGTCACTGACCGATAGGAGGGCGAGTTTCATGCTTTGGAATGAGTTTTTGCGACCCAGCGGGCCCCGCATCAAGAGGAAAGCCGCTTGCTGTGCAGCAGAATGGGGGTCTCTTTATGTTTGTGCACTGCGACCTCTCAAAGGAACTGCCCGGGCTGACCGCCCGGTTGGACAAGCTCGTCTACCACAGCGGTGGGGCGAGCCTGCCTGAGGACAGGCCGCATGCGTTCGTCTACTACATCACCATCAGCAACGGATCCGACAGGAACGTGAAGCTGCTCGGCCGCAAGTGGGTCATCGAGAATAGCGACGGCTCGCGGCAGGTGATCGAGGGCGACAAGATCGTGGGCGAGACGCCGAGGCTGGCCCCCGGCGAGACCTTCTCCTACAACAGCCACCACATCACCGGCTGCGATGCGAGGGTCCTCGGATGCTTCCACGGGGCCGACGACAACGGCAACAAGGTGCACGTGCCCCTGGCGCCTTTCAACCTCGTCATCCCGCAAGAATGATATCCCCTCTTGAACCCCTGCAGCGCAACCGCGCTTGAATCGGCTCGGCGCGCACACCTATATCACTTTAACGAATGAAGCTCATTGATCTGAACCGCGACGGCGGCATCGGCGCCAACTCGCTGTTCATACAGCTCGGCAGCCTCAACATCCTCATCGACTCGGGGCTGCACCCGAAGAAGGTCGGCCGCAGGGCCGCGCCCGACCACTCCCCGTTGCAGGGAAAGTCGCTCGACCTGATCATCATCACCCATTGCCACCTCGACCACATCGGCAGCCTTCCGGTCACGATGCGCGAGCACCCGAACACGCCCGTGATCATGTCGGCCTCAAGCCGGATGCTGATCGAGCGCATGCTCCACAACTCGGCCAGCGTCATGATGCGCCAGCGCGAGGAGGACGACATCCCCGACTACCCGCTGTTCACCCATGAGGAGATCGACCGGCTCTCCAAGCGGATGACCGGCATCCCCTTCGGCTTCGCCAAGAAGTTCAAGAGCGGCAAGGACGAGGTGGAGATCACTCTCCACCCCGCAGGCCACGTCGCCGGGGCTGCCGCGGTCGAGGTGCGCCAGAAGCACCGCTCGATCTTCTTCACGGGCGACGTTCTCTTCGAGAACCAGCGAACCCTGCCCGGCGCAAAGTTTCCCGCCGGCCACTTTGACACGCTGGTCACGGAGACCACGCGCGGCACGACGGAGCGCCACCCCGACAAGACCCGCGGCGCCGAGATGGCCAGGCTGGTCGAGTCGGTCAACAGCACGATCCAGAAGGGCGGCTCATTCCTGATCCCCGTGTTTGCCCTCGGACGGATGCAGGAGATCCTGGCGATCATGCACGACGCGCGCAAATTCAGGCGCCTCGTCGACTGCCCCATCTACGCCTCGGGCCTCGGCATGGACCTGGTCGACTACTTCGACGAGATCAGCCGCAAGACCAAGCACATCCAGTTCAACCGCAGCATCCTCAAGGATCTGAAGATTCGCCCGCTGCCGCGCAACCTGAAGCCCGGGGAGGATCCGAAGCAGAACGCGCTCTACATCATCAGCTCGGGCATGCTGGTCGAGCGCACACCCAGCTACACACTGGCCTCGGGTCTGCTGGGGCACGCAGCCAACACCATCGGCTTCGTGGGGTACTGCGATCCCGACACGCCCGGGGGCAAGCTTCTGGCTTCCAAGCCCGGCGACACCTTCCTCTTCGAGTCGGCGCACGTAAAGGCCAAGGTCAAGGCCCGAGTCGAGCGTTTCGAGCTAAGCGGGCATGCGGACCGCGAGGAACTGCTGCAGTTCGCGGTCCAGACCGGCGCGCGCAGCATCGTCCTAACCCACGGCGACCCCGCCGCACGGGCCTGGTTCGCCGAGCGACTCGCCGAGCAGCTGCCTTCGGCCAAGGTCCTGGATCCGGTGCCGCTGCAGCCGTACCTTGTCTAGGGTTTTTCGGGCGGGCCCAGGAGCTCGTACAGGCGCGCTGCCACCGGCGGCGACCCGGCCACGTAGGCGATAGGGCCCATCTTGAGATTAAATGAGCGCACGGGCAGCTGCTCGCCGTTAAGAAAGCGCACCTCGCCACCCGCAGCGAGGCAGAGTGGGATCGCCGCAGCGAGGTCCCAGATCTTGACGTTGAAGTCGACCGCGCCCCCGAACAGCCCGATGGCGACGTAGGCCAGGTGCAGCGCCGCGCTTCCAAGACCTCGGATCTTGAAATTCCTCAGGACGGCGTCCAGCGCAGGCACCCTCGTCTTGTCGTTGGGGCTGTGCATCCCGATCAGCATTTCGGTGTTGGGCAGGTCGCTGGTCACACGAGCCGTCCGGTCCCCGTCGTGGACACCGAACCCTGGACCTCCATGGATCAGCACCCTGCGGCTGAAGTCGTAGATGACCCCGTACACGGGATTGCCGTTCTCCATGAGCGCGAGGGCAATTGCACAGTACGGAATACCCAGGGCAAAGTTGTTGGTCCCGTCGATCGGATCAAGCACCCAGGAAAAACGTGACGTGAGCGCGATGGGGCCGGCGCCCTCGGGAAGCTCCTCACTGAACATCTGGTCTTCGGGGAACTGGGCCCTCAGGCCGCGAAAGATGTTCTCCGAAATCGCGATATCGATGGCCGTGACCCGCGTGCCGTCCGACTTCCACCGGCTCTCGGCCCTTCCGAACTCGCGGTGCAGGAGGCCGGTCTCGGCAAGCACCGCGGCCTTGGCCGCCTCGATTCGCCTAAGCAGTTCGCTGGTGGGGGCACTCATGGGTAGTCGTGGAGCCTGGGATCGCGCTCCGGTGCGGGCCTCGGACGGCGCGCGCGCGCCTTGGGGCCCTCCTGCGCGCCCGCCAACGGCCTCTCGCCAGCGTCGTCTGCCTCGGAGCCGAACGCATCGCCGATGGAGTCGGGGTCTGCGCCCTCCTCCAGCTTGCGGACAACCTCCTCCATCTCGCTGTCAATCTTCTCGCCCGTCAACTCCGCCATCCGCCTCATCATGCGGCCCATGGCCCTTGGATCGTTCTCGTCGGTGCCTGAGAACTCGCGCTCCAGCCGCCCCATCGCAGCGTCCATCCGCGGGTCGTCCGCTGCCGGCGTCCCCGCGGCGCCCTCCGGCTCGCTGCGCTCCCCTGCCCCCACCACCGCAAACGGCGAGAGGATCTTGCGCATGCGGTATCCCGGGTTGTCAGGGCACGCAGGCACCACGCGGCCCTGCGCCAGGGTCCTCGCGTAGAACTGGTAGATCTTGTGGTTGTCCGGGCAGTAAAATTCGTAAATCGGCATGGGCCGGCGCCCTGGTCGGGTGCTGAAGCGACACTCTCCATGATTGCCCGCCGGCCGTCAAACTTCGCCGCCCGTGACGGCTTGGGCGGCGGCCGGATCCGCGGCTTTCGGGTTGGCGTGCCGGCGACTGGCGCCCTTGAATGGACCCTTCCCCTTGTTTCCCTCCTTTCTCTGCACGTTCTTCTTCGCCCTCAACGCGACCTGCGCCAGCCACAGCATCAAGCTGCTGGGCACGCTCAGGGCCAACCTGGGCCGCCTCGTCATCGGGACGGCGCTTCTTGGGGTGTTTGCGCACGGGATCGGAGGGGGCTTCTCAAGCGCCGGGACCGCCTGGTTCTTCCTGAGCGGCATCGTGGGGCTGGGGATCGGCGACCTCGGGGTCTACGCTGCACTGCCCCTTCTGGGCTCGCGCCTGACGGTCCTCATGGTCCAGTGCCTGGCCGCGCCGCTGGCGGCGCTTGGTGAGTGGTGGTGGCTGGGAACGCGGCTGTCGGCCGTGCAGATGCTCTGCGGCGGCGTCATCCTTCTCGGCGTGGCCGTGGCGCTAACGCCCAGTCGCTCCTGCCCACCCCGCGTCCGGGTCAGGCCGATCGGCTTCCTGTACGGGTTCATAGGTGCATGCGGCCAGGGCCTGGGCGCCGCCCTGATCAGCCGCAAAGCGGTCATGGTGGCGGCGAGCGCAGGAGAAACCGTGTCGAACATCACCTTCGGGCTGACGGCGGCGTATGAGCGCCTCCTGGCCGGCCTCGTGTTCACGCTGGGGTGGTTCCTGGTGCTGCGGCTCATGAAGAGGCTGCCCGCCTCGACTCCGATGCAGCGCACCGGCGCTCGCGCGCCGTGGCTGTGGACGGTCGCCAACGGGCTCGCCGGACCCGTCGCCGGCGTCGGCTGCTACCAATGGGCGTTGGCGACGACCCCGAGTGGGGTCGTCCTTCCCATCGTGGCCACGACGCCGCTGGTCTGCATTCCGATCGCGCTCTGGCTTGAGGGAGACCGGCCCTCGAGGCGCTCGGTCGCCGGCGGTGTGATCGCGGTTGCGGGGTGCGTCGTGCTCACCCTGGCGACCCTCCGCTGAATTGGGCGCACGCGGCGGCCTCCCATTTACCCCGTCGTGTTGCCATCGACTCAAAAGGGATCAGCATTTGCGGGTTGGCACCCCTGAATCCCGTGAACCTCCCCTTATCCGTTTCGGCTGCAATGCTTGCCCTGTGCACGGGCCTGCTCGAGCCGACGACGGCGCTCGCGAGTGAAGGCGCCGAGGGCGTCACCGCGGTGGCGTCCCGGGTCAGCAAGGACTACGTCCGGGCCAAACTTCCGGACGGTTCGTTCGAATACGAGGCCTACGCGTTTGGAAACGGAGGCGATAGCGGGGGCCCCGTCCGCGATGATTCCATCGACAAGCTCGGCTTCTTGGACATCGCCCGCATCCTCGCCCAACCCCTGGCGCAGCAACGGTACGTCTGCGCAAAAAGCCCCGAACAGACCCGGCTCCTCATCATGGTCTATTGGGGCACCACCAGCGCCCCTGAGCCCGTCTCGACATCGGATGCCTATCTCAACTACCAGATCGCCATGGGGGAATATAAGCAGCTCCTGGCGGAGAAGGACTTCGCGGATGCGGACGCCATCCTCAGTGCGGGGCTTCAAACCCTGAAGATGGAAAACTCCCGAAGGGCCCAGATCGATTACAAGAACGCAAACCTGCTCGGCTACAATTCCCCGGACGGAACCGCGCTGATCGGCACGGCGGAGGGCAACCAGCTTGAGTTCACGGCGCTGCGGCATTCCCGCAACGACCTCGTGCCCGAGATCGAAACCAGCCGGTATTTTGTGGTGCTATTGGCGTATGACTTCCAGCTCATGTGGAAGCAGAAGAAGCACAAGCTGCTTTGGGAAACGCGCTTCAGCATAAACCAGCCCCGCAATGATTTCGGCAAGGCCCTGCCCGCGATGGCCCACTTCGCCTCGCGCTACTTCGGTCAGGGAAGCGAGGGGCTGGTACGGCAGTTCATTCGGGAGGGCCACGTCGACGTGGGAAAGCCGACGCTCATCGAGCTGCTGGAGGGATCCGGCAAATGAGGAGGAGGCTTCGTTGCGCGGCCCTGCCTGCGCCCGGGCTGCCTACTCCTTCGTCAGCTCGTAGGTTTCCCCGGCATTGAGGGCATAGGGCCCGGCAGGCAGGCTGGATGTCGTGGTGAGGAGGGTTGAGCGGGCGCCCACCTTTCGAACAAAGGCCGCCACACGGTCTTCGCCAAACCGGACCTTGCCCGCGCCTGCCTGCACGATGTCCACCCAACGTTGCCCGTCCTTCCTGGTCTGCGCGGGGGCCATCTCTAGCGCAGGTGCCCCGTCGGGATCGGGACCCACCCAAAGCACGACGACGGTCGCTGCGCGAGCGACGGGGCGCGCGTCTGCGCCTGCAAATTCGAGGTAAGCCACCTTCTCCTTCTTCTTGCCCCGCTCGGCTATGAGCGCTTTGACGCTCTCGTCCACCGCCTCCTCCAGGTTCCTCGGCAGCTGGGGCCCCGAATCGGATGCGCTGGGCTTTTCCTCTGCGACGTGGCCCCCGTTGTGGGGCAGAGGCATCCACGCTCCGTCCGCAAGCAGATAGGCCCCGTCCGTCTTGGGAAAGGCGGGAAACACCGAACCGTCCGCTGCAGGCGCGTTGGGCTCCGGGCTCTCGGTGGGAGCGGTGAGGAGTGCCGCCACCGGGAACTCGATCGTCCATGCCGTATTGCCCACTATCCGGCCCGCGAGCGAACTGCCGCTCAGCGAAAGCTCGAGCGTCGCCGCCGACGGGCCCACCAGGAACGGCAGTTCGAAGCCGCCGTCCCGCACAAAGGAGCCGCGCGCCGTCGCACCCAGCACCACGAGGCTCCCGGATCGGTCGACGTTGCCCAGGAAATCCCGGTAGACCTCCGCGCGGCCGAGCGAGCTGATCCTGGCGGAAATCGATCCCGTCTTGCCGTCGATGCGCGCGATTTCGAGCCGCGCGTGGGTCACGAACCCCTGCTCCTCCCGCATCAGCCCGTCGTAGGCGACGCCGCTCCTGAGCACCCAGAGAAGGCGGCGCATCCTCACAACCCGCTCGGCCTCGAGCCGACTGAGATCGCCCTCCCCCGCCACCGTGAAGCGGCTTGCGAACGGGCCCTCGTCGCCCACGAGCGCGCCGTCGCTCACGCCGAGCCGAAGCTCAAGATCAGCCCCGTAGCCCAGGATGGAGTCCGCCGGCGCACCCGCGAGCGCATCGCCCGCAGGGCTCTGCAGGAGGATCGGCTCCCCGCGGGAACGGCGCGCGTTCGACCTTATCGAGCCGTGGAGGGGCCTCTTCCAGGAATGGCTTGTCGACTCGAGCACCGCCTCGATCGAGCGCCCGTCGCCCGAGCGCGAGAGGATGCGCAGGAGCAGGGATTCGGATCCGCCGCGTCCCGCCGGCGAGACGGCGCCCTTGTAGAGCAGGCCCGGCTCCGTCGCGGCGATCGCCCTCTCAAATTCACCTTCGAGGCGCTCCTTCAGGAACGGGACCTGGTCGGGGAGCACAGGCTGGAACTGGTACTGGTAGATCCTGCCCCGCTCGTTGAGCCCTCCCTTAGCGTCCATGCCGAGGGCCAAAGTCCATGTCTGCGTGTTCTCCAAGAACGGACCGGCGTCGGAAACGGCCTGCCCCGGCGCCGAGGTTAGGTTGATCACAGGCGAGCGGAAGTCCTCGCCGGCGTCCCATGTGCCGTGGAAAACCCGCGGATTGCGCCAGCCGCCCTCGTTGCGCAAGAGCACCGTGAGCTCTTTGTCCGGGGTCACCTCCACGAACTCTAGGTAGAGCGGCGTCCCCTGCTGCCTGCCGGCCTCGAGCGCGCTCCCCTGGAAGACCCTGCCCGGGGCGATGCGCTCGAGAAACACCCTCCTGCGTTCGGCAATCGCCTGCGCACGGGCCTCGTCCGCCGCCGCCTGCACCTTCTCCGCGCGCCTCGCATTGGCGGTGAACTCCGCCACCAGCACCCGGAGCCTGGCGTCGTCCTCGGAGGAACCCGCGGCAAACGAGGCGCCCACGAAGGCCGACCGCGCCTCGCCCCGCGGCTCCCCACCCTCAAATCCGCCCGATGCGAGCGCGAGGGACCGCGCCTGGCCGCTCGCGTCAGCCTCGATGACACCCGCAAACCTGAAGGCCGAGCCGGACGGCGAGGCGACCTGCACAATGACCGCATCGAGCGGATCTGCAGCGGCATTGAGCGCACCCTCCGAGGCGGCCCTGGCCATCACCTGGCGCTGGCGCCCTATTTCCCCCTCGTCAAAGGACGGGCACACTTGCCTCAGGTAGGGCGCCGTCTCGGCACGGGTGTAGAGGGGCTCCCTTGCAACGGCCCTCGCAGTGACCGCGAGCCTTACGCCGTTTAAATCCCTACTGAGCACGCGCTCCCTCACGTCCGAGAAGACGACCCGGCCCCGACCGACCCTGGCGTCGAGGAACTGCGCCAAGTCCGACGGGCTCACGGGCCCCTGCAGGTGCCGCCACGCGGTCCAAAGGCCGAGAAAAATGGCCCCCAGGGCAATCCCAGCGGCGAGGGTGCGCCTCGGGTGCGCGGATAAGGATGTCGGCATGGAAATACGAGGGACGCGGCGTCGGGCCATTCCATGGGAGCCGCCCGGCCGTGTCCAGACCAGGGCTTTGGGGGGGGGGGTTGCCAAGCCCGGCCGCTCGCACAAGCGTGGGGCGCCCTGCGAGACCATGCGTCCAAGACTGAAAGGCACCCTGGCCCGCCTGTGCGCCGCCGCGCTCGCCGCGGCGCAGCTGCCCTCGGCGCGGGCCCAGGCCACGACTTCGGAAGCGGCCGGCTCGCAGCCCGTGTTCCCCAACCTCGACAACCTGCTGCCAACCCAAGCCGACGATCGGCTCAAGCGGTACCAAACTGAGCTCAGGCAGTGGCAGCAGATGCGCCTCGCTCAGTTCAGAGCGAGCGAGCCCGGACCCACACCCACGGTGCCGCCCCGCCCCGTGCGCCCCAAACTGGCCGGCCTGAGCCCCGAGCAGCAGCAGGCCGCGAACGATGCCTACCGCAAGCAGCACGACGCATGGGCCCTCCTCGCGGGCGAGGCCGCGGCCAGGGAGGACGTCCTGCGCAGGAAGGCGGGCCTGCTCCCGAGTCTCGAGCAAAAGGCCAGCGTCTTCGGGCTGGCCGCCGACTATTCCTGGCGCACGGAAGCCGGCGCCAGCGGGCTGAGCTCCTCGACCGTCACGCAGCTCGAGCGGAACTCCCTGGCGATCGCGGGCCCCTATTACCGGCTCTCGTTCGAGGTCTACACGCGCAATCCGCAACCCCCGTTCATCACCAGCGATTCCCTGCTGAACGGCTTCAACGTGCTCCTTGAGGAGTCGGTGCGGCGCTTCGAGCTCTCCCGGGTGGCCCAGCTGCGCGGCGCCCTGGAAGCCGCCTGGTCTGGCATGGACGCGCGCTTGGCAAAGGCCCGGGTGGAGCGAGCCCCTCTCGCCCCGTTCGCACGCCGGCTGGCGCTTGAGATTGGCCCCGCCCTGCGGCTGCTCGGCTCCCCCGTGCCCTTGGGAGACTCCGACGTTGAGGCGGCCGTCGCGGCCGAGGTGAGGAAGATCGAGGCGGCCCAGGAGGTCTCGCTGCCCGACTGGCTTGCGCCCGCAACGGCTTCGCTCGCCGCCGTCGACTACCGGCGCTGCGCACCGATTGGAATCTACACGGAGGAGCCCGAACTGCGCTGCTATTACCAAGCCGTTCGCTGGCTTCAGATGATCCCGCTCAGGGCCTCCCGCGACGACGAGGCCGGCGCCGCCGCGCTCTGGGCCTTCATGATCAGCGCGGACGCACCGCCGACCCTGGCAGGGAGTCCGGCTTCGCCCCTGCGTCGCTTTATCGAGAGCTCGTCCGCCATTTTCGGGGCTGCGGGCGACCCGGACGTGCCGGAGAGCCTCGCCGGGCAGATCCAATTCTCTCTCGGCAAGGACCACCGGCCGCTCGCGGACGTCATCCGCCAATCCGGGTTATCGATCGAGCAGAGCTGGAAGCTGAGCCCGCCGGTGTTCAACGACCTCCTCCACGGCAAGGCCGTCCCCGGGAACCGCCCGGGCGATGCTGCGGTGCGGGTGCTGCCGGCCGCACGGCTACCCGACGCCGCTTGGTTTGCGCGCGTCGAGCGCTGGCGGGGAAAGGAGGCGCTGCCTTACGGAACGCAGATGGGCGCCTGGCTGGGCTCGGACCTGGCCGAAGAGGACGTCATCGCCCGCGAGGGAGCAGCCATCGCGCCCCTCCTCCTTGCGGAGCGGGACGCCCGGCTTAAGCGCCAGGGCAACGACGCAACGCTGCCCGACCTTTACTTCGCAACCTTGGCGAGTCTCCTTGAGAAACCGGATCCTGCCGCCCCCGCGTTCATGGGTGCGCAGCCCTGGGCCCGAAAGTCCCTGCAGTCTGCCCTCGCGGGCTGGGCGCAGTTTCGCTACACGTGGGAGCTCCAGGCGAAGGCCAACACCGTCTCGTTCGGGATCGCGCTCAGACCCGCAGGCTTCGTCGAGCCCGACCCCGCCTTCTTCGCAAGGATGGGGGACCTCGTGGACATGGCCGTGGACCGTTTTATGGACCAGGGGATCTTTGGCGCTCTGACGGGCGACGACCCCCAGCTGGCGCCCCCGGGCCCCGCGCTGTGGAGGCGCTGGCAGACGCTGGGGCGCCTCACGCGCGCGTTGGAGGTCCTCGTGCAAAAGCAGCTTTGCGGCAGCGACTGGAGCGCGCAGGATGCCGATGTGCTCCGGTTTTACGGCGAGAACCTCGCTGACGTCATGGGCTACCAGGGCACCGCATGGGAGACGCCGCTCGACCGCGCGCCGCGTTTCACGACCGTGGCGCACGACGCCGGCGCAGACCGGGACCTCGCGATCGCGGTGGGAAGGCCTCGGGCCCTGTTCGTCCTGTATCCGTGGAAAGGCTCGCTGATCCTTTGCCGCGGCGCGGTCATGACCTACTACGAATTTCCGGTGCAGCGCCGACTCACCGACCGAGAATGGCGAAGCCAGTTGGACGGCCCGCAGGCCCCCGCCCAGCCAAGCTGGATCGAACCGCTGCTTCCGCTGGCGCGCTAAGGAAAGGCAGGCCGCAGCTGCCTAGGGTTTCGCGCGATCGAGCGTGAACTCAATCGGCACCTGCATGTGGGTGAATACGGGGTGGCCGGCCTTGCGGCCCGGCTTGAAGCTCCACCGGCTCACGGCGGCCACCGCCGCCGCTCCGAACTCGGGGTTTGAGGCGCGCACGAGCGTTGCATTGCGCACCGTCCCGGACGTGTCGACGATGAAGTCGACCACGGCCTCCCCCGAGATCCCGTCCCGCTTGAGTTCGTCGGGATAGTGCGGGCGCGTTTGGACACGGGGCGAAGGCTGCACGTCGAGCATCGACGGATCGAACACCTCCATCGGCGCTCCCGACTGGCCCCAGTCGGCGGGAATCGTCCTGACATCCACCGTGCTCGCCGGCGCCGGGGGCTCGACCCTCTGGGTAATCGCATCGGGACGGGGCGCCTGCGGGGCGTCGGGAAGCTGCGGCACCGCGGGCGACGGCGTCTCCGGCCTATGCGCCGAGTCGGCCTCGGCCGGCGGGGTCGGCTCGTCGTCCGGCGTGAATGGCAGCGGCGTCAGGAGCGTGTCCGGAGGCTTGGCGGGCGGGGTTTGCGCGCTGAGCGGGTGCGATCCGCTCAGCCAGACCCCAAGGCACACAAACAGGGTCGAGGCCAGGGAACCCACGAGCAGGTCCTGCCTTCGGGAGGGATGTTGAAATTCCATGGGGAGGGTCCTCCTTTGCCGACCTACAGAGCATGGCGGCCATCGTGCCTATGTCAAATGGGCTGCAGAAGCCGCCTGGCGGCCGCCGCCGCATGCCGCTATTGCCCCGGAGCGGTTTGCTCCCAAAGTCGCCCACAATGCAGGGCCCTCCCCCATTCCGGAAACGCGCCGCCATCTTCGATCTGGATGGCACGCTCATGGACAGCATGCCACTCGTCGTCGACGCCTTCATCCACGCCGTCGAACCCTTCAGGCCGCGCCCGACTGAGGAGGAAGTGCTCTCCCACCTCGGAGGCCCCCTGCAGACCTGTATACGCAACATCCTTGGACAGGCAGCCGACGCACACCTTGCGGCGGCTTGGGACAGGCTCCTCAAGTACGAGCAGGGCAAGGAGGAAAAAATGAGGCCCTTCCCCGGCGCCAGGGAACTGCTCGCCTCGCTCCAGGCCCGCGGGGCCGTCCTGGGAATCTGGACGGGGCGCGACCGCTGGTCGGCCGAAAGGGTGCTCGAGGTCCACGGTCTCGGCGGATTCTTCGGCGCCACGGTCTGCGGGGACGACCTGGCGACCCACAAGCCCGATCCAGAGGGGCTGCTGCGGGTGATCGCGCTACTCAGGGCGGCGCCCGAGGAGGTGGCCTTCTTGGGTGACGCCGACGTCGACGTCCTTGGGGGCCATGCCGCGGGCGTGCACACGATCTTTGTCCACCACGGTCGCGTCGTCCCGGCGCACATCCACGCCCATGCCGCCGAGGTCTTCGCGAATACCGCCGGGGCCTACGCCGCTATGCTCGGGCACTTCGCCTAGGATTGCCATTTCCCCACCATGACAAACACTCAACCGATGCGACATATCGTCAACTTGGCGCTCCTCTTGGCCGCTGGCGCCACGGCCGTAGCACAGACCCCCATGCAGGACTCGAACCAGGCCGCCGCCAACCGAATGCTGGAGACCATACGGGTTCTCTCCTCGGACGAATACGAAGGCCGCGCCCCGGGCAGCCACGGCGAGGAGCTCTCGGTCAATTACCTCACCCAGGCGTTCCAGGGCCTGGGCCTTAAGCCTGGCAACCCCGACGGGACCTACATCCAGAAGGTCCCGATGGTGGGCATCGTCTCCGAGACCCACGCGTCCTTCGAGGTGGGCGGAAAGACCCTGACGCCTGCGTGGATCAACGACTTCATCGCGGTGTCGCGCCGGGTGTCGCCCCAGGTCGACGTCAAGTCGAGCGACGTGGTCTTTGTCGGCTACGGGGTCGTGGCCCCCGAGTATGGATGGGACGACTTCAAGGGCGTCGACGTCAGGGGCAAGACGGTCGTGATGCTGATCAACGACCCGCCGGTGCGCGACCCGAAGGACCCTTCCAGGCTCGACGACACGATGTTCAAGGGCAAGGCGATGACCTATTACGGCCGCTGGACCTACAAGTACGAGGAGGCCACGTCCAAGGGCGCGGCCGCCTGCATCATCGTGCACGAGACCGGGCCGGCGGCTTATCCCTTCGGCGTCGTCATCTCGAGCTGGGGCCGCGAAAATTTCTCCCTGCAGACCCCTGACGGCGCGGCGAGCCGCGTGGCCGTCGAGGGATGGATCACCCGCGACTATGCGCAGACCCTCTTTGCCGCGGCCGGCTATGACTTTGAGACCCTCAAGGCTGCGGCCGTCAGCAAGGATTTCCACCCCGTTGACTTCAAGATGAAGGCCAACTTCTCCGTGGCCAACAAGACCCGCCCCCTGGATTCCCAGAACGTCATCGCAAAACTCGAGGGATCGGACCCGGCGCTCAAGGAGCAGTACGTGATCTATTCCGCGCACTGGGACCACCTCGGGCGCAACCCGCATCTCAAGGGCGACCAGATCTTCAACGGGGCTGCGGACAACGCCTCGGGCTGCGCCGGGATCCTCGAGATCGCGCGCAAGTACGCCGCGCTGCCGGAGGCGGAGCGTCCCAAGCGCACCCTCCTCTTCCTGGCCGTGACCGGCGAGGAGCAGGGCCTGCTGGGCTCCGAGTACTACGCCCAGCACCCCCTCTATCCCCTCAACCGCACGCTGGCGGACATCAACATCGACGGCATGCAGCTGGCCGGACCGTCGCTCGACATCGAGGTCGTGGGCTATGGCAACTCCACGCTGGACGATGTCGCGGGCGACATCCTCAAGAGCACCGGCCGCATCCTGGTGCCCGAGACGGACCCTGAAAAGGGCTCCTTCTACCGCTCCGACCACTTCGAGTTCGCGAAGGCGGGCGTCCCCGCGTTCTACACGAAGTCGGGCCTCCAGATCGTGGGCAAGCCGGCCGACTATGGGCGCATGCGCCGCGACGAGTACATCGCCAAGGACTACCACAAGGTGACCGACGAGATTAAGCCGTGGTGGGACTTATACGGTGCGGCGATGGACGCCGACCTCCTCTACAGGATTGGCCTCACCGTGGCCCAGGGCGACACATGGCCGGCCTGGAAGCCGGGATGCGAGTTCAAGGCCAGGCGCGACGCCATGCTGGCCGCCGGGTCCCAGTGAGGCCGGCAAGCAACGCCGTGCCGGCGCATCCATGATTCGGTTCGTTGCCCAGCGTCTGCTGCAGACCATCCCGGTCATATGGGTCATCATCACGGTGACCTTCTTCATGATCCGGTTTGTCCCCGGCGGCCCATTCACCTCCGAGCGCGCAGTCAGCCCCGAGATCATGCGCAACCTCGAGGCCCATTATGGGCTGAACAGGCCGCTCTACCGCCAGTACCTCGACTACTGCTCAAGCATCCTTCACGGCGACCTCGGGCCCTCCTTCAAGTACCCCACCCGCTCGGTCAACGAGATCATCGCCGACAAACTGCCCGTGTCAGCCGAACTCGGCATGTGGTCGCTGGCCGTGGCTCTCGTCATCGGACTTCCCCTCGGTATCCTCGCCTCGGTCAGCCGCAACACGTGGATCGACTACGCCTGCTCCTTCGCGGTGATGCTCGGCATCTGCGTGCCGACCTTCGTCCTGGGCCCGCTCATCATCCTGCTCTTCGCAATCCACTTCGGGCTTTTCAACGCGTCGGGGTGGTACTCGCCGATCGATCGCGTGCTGCCGAGCCTGACCCTCGGGCTCTTCTACGCAGCCTACGTGGCCCGCCTGACCCGCGGCGGCATGCTCGAGGTCCTCAGCAATGACTACATCCGCACGGCGCGCGCCAAGGGGGCGGGCGAAGCCAGGGTCATCCTGCGCCATGCGCTGCGCGGAGGGCTGGCGCCGGTGGTCTCCTTCCTCGGGCCCGCAATCGCAGGAATCGTCACCGGCTCCTTCGTGATCGAGACCATCTTCGAGATTCCCGGCATCGGCCGCGAGTTCGTGAACTCCGCATTCAACCGGGACTATACCCTCGTCCTCGGCACCGTGATCCTTTACGCGGGCTTCATCATAGTGATGAACCTGGTCGTCGACATCGTCCAGGTCTGGCTAAACCCAAGGCTCCGTTTCGAATGAGGCCTCTCGACCCCGACCGCGGCCATTCCCCCTGGAGCGATGCCTGGCACCGGCTGCGCCAGAACCGACTCGCTCTCGCAGGCGCCGTGGTCCTCGTGGTCCTGTCTGTCGCGTGCAGCGCGGGCCCGTTCTTCTCCCAGTCCTACCGCGAGCAGAACCTGGACCTCGGCGCCATGCCGCCCTCGTTGTCTCATTGGATGGGAACCGACGACCTCGGGCGCGACCTGCTCGCGCGCACGCTCTATGGCGGGCGCATTTCCATGACGGTGGGGCTCGTCGCCACCTTTGTGGCGCTGGCGATCGGGGTGACCTACGGCGCCGTTGCCGGCTTTGTCGGGGGCAAGCTCGACAGCCTGATGATGCGCATCGTCGACATCCTCTATGCGCTGCCCTTCGCCATCTTCGTGATCCTGCTCATGGTGTTCTTCGGACAGAACATCTTCCTGCTCTTTCTCGCCATCGGGGCCGTCGAATGGCTCACCATGGCGCGTATCGTTAGGGGCCAGGTGCTGTCATTGAAGCGCATGGAGTTCATAGAGGCGGCAAGGGCGCTCGGCCTCGGACGCCGCAGGATCATCTTCAAGCACCTGATACCCAATGTTATAGGGCCCGTCATCGTGTACACCACCCTGACGATACCCGGGGTCATGCTCCTGGAGGCGTTCCTCAGCTTCCTCGGACTCGGTGTCCAGAAGCCCATGAGTTCCTGGGGCGTCCTGATCAAGGACGGCTCGGAGAAGATGGAGGAGTACTGGTGGCTGCTGGTGTTCCCATGCGCCCTCTTCTCGATGACGCTGCTGTCGCTCAATTTTCTCGGCGACGGCCTGCGGGACGCATTGGATGTGAAGGCCTCGAAGGACTGAACCCTAGCCCCGACCCCAAATGCTCCGCCGTTTCAAGCCCTACCTATCGTACCTCAAGCCGGTGCGGGGCACCCTGATCTGCGCGATCGCCGCCGGGGTCGTCTACGGCCTCGCGAACGGCATGGGCGTTCCGTACATCGTGAAGTACGTTTTCCCGAGAATATTCTCGGCGACGGCTGAGCGCCTGACCGGGGTGCAGATCTTCGAGGTCGCCATGCTCCTGCCGGCCGTCTTCCTCGTGCGCGGCATCTCCGGCTACCTAAACAGCTACCTGTTCCAGGTGGCGGGTGTGCGGATACTCGAGGCCATCCGGCTCGACTACTTCAGGAAGCTCCAGGTCCTGCCGCTTTCATTTCTGCAGAGTCAGACGTCGGGGGACCTGATCTCGCGTGGCCTGACCGACACGAACCAGATGCAGACCAGCCTCACGACCGTGGCCAATGACGGCATCAAGCAGCCCGTCACCCTTATCGGCGCGCTCGTTTACGTGTCCTGGGTCACGTACCACGCGAAAGGAAGCGCGCTCATGGTGGCCAGCCTCGCGATCATCCCGCTGTGCGTCTTCCCGGTGCGCTACATAGGCAAGCACCTCCTCAGGCGCGCCTACCAGATGCAGACCCAGATGGGTTCGCTCACGAACACCCTGAACGAGAACCTCGGGGCCGCGAAGGAAGTGAGGGCCTTCGGCCTGCATGAGCGCCAGGTGAAGGCGTTCTCAAAGGAAACCTCCGCCCTGATCACCGTGCAGCTCAAGGTCGCCAAGTACTCGTTGGCGCTCGCGCCGTCGATTGAGATCGTGTCCGCCTTCGGCATCGCCGTCGTGTTCGTCTACGCCTACGTCGTCCATGCCAGCCTCGACGTCTTCATCTCCATCATCACGGCGCTCTTCTTCTGCTATGACGCCGTAAAGCGGCTCGGGTCCATCAACAACGAGATCAAGCGGGGCGAGGCGGCCCTCAACCGCCTCGAAGTCGTGTTCAACGAGCCGGAGACCATCAAGGATCCGGAGAATCCGTCCGAGATCGGACGTGCCCGCGGGGACATCGAATTCCGGCGCGTCACGTTCGCCTACAAGGCAGACGAGCCCGTCCTCAGCAATGTCTCGGTCTCCATCCCCAAGGGGACCGTCTGCGCCCTCGTCGGCCCCAGCGGCGCTGGCAAGACGACCTTTGCCAACCTGGTCCCCCGCTTTTTCGACGCCGATGAGGGGAGCGTGCGCATTGACGGTATCGACGTGCGCCAGCTCAGGCTCGCCGACCTGCGCCGGAACATCGCCCTCGTCTCACAGGATCCCGTGCTCTTCAACGACACCGTCTACAACAACCTGCTGATAGGCCGCCTCAACGCCACGCCGCAGGAAGTGCGCGCGGCCGCCGTCAACGCCCACGCCGACGAGTTCATCCGCTCCTTTCCCGACGGCTACGAAACCCTGGTCGGCGAGCGCGGCGCAAGGCTCTCCGGTGGGCAGAAGCAGCGCCTTGCGGTCGCGCGCGCCTTCCTGCGCGACGCGCCGATTCTCATTCTGGACGAGGCGACCTCGGCGCTGGATTCCCAGAGTGAGCAGATGATCCAGGACGCCCTGAAGAAGCTGGTCGTCGGCAAGACGGTGCTGATCATCGCTCACCGCTTCAGCACGATAAGGGACGCCTCGCTCATCCTGGTGTTCGACCAGGGCTCCATCGTGGCCCGCGGGGACCACGCGAGCCTGTACGCCGACAATCCTCTCTACCGCACGCTCTACGACAGGCAGGCGACGGTCGGTGTGTAAAATCCACACGGCGCTGGTACCCTTTTTGGCGGCCGCGCGTCTTTCGGGGGGATGTCCCGCGAAATCCAACGCGAACACAAAGTCATCATCTCCGGGACCGGTCGGTCGGGGACGACCTTTCTTGTCGAGCTGCTGACCGAGCTCGGCCTCGACACGGGCATCGGGCCGAAGTCCAAGGCCCGGTATTACGAGAACTGCAACGCGGGTCTGGAGCACAACCTGTTGGACGCCCGCACCCCCTACATCGTCAAGAACCCGGCCCTGTGCGAGACGCTGCCAGCGATCCTCGCCACCGGCCGGTTCATAATCGACCACGCCTACATTCCCGTGCGCGAACTCGGGGCGGCGGCGGCGAGCCGCGCCGATGTCGGCGGGGCCCATGGGAGCGTCCCGGGCGGGCTTTGGGGCACTGCGCAGGCGGCCTCGCAAAGGGCGGTGCTGGCCGAGATGTTCTACGGGCTCATCCACACCCTGGTGGTCCATGAGATCCCCACGACGTTCATCGAGTTTCCCCGGATGGTGTCGGACCCGTCCTACACCTTTCTGAGGCTCGAGTTCCTGATCAAGGGCACCAGCAGGGCGGCGTTCCAGACGGCGTTTGAGCGCACGGCAAGTCCCTCGCTCGTCCACGCATTCGGCCCCGGCGCCCCCAAAATCACACGGGCCCCGCTGCCCGCACAACGCAAGGGGATCCTCTCAAAGCTGATCGGGAAAAAGGGCTAGGGGGCGCGGGCCGCCTCAATAGCATTGCGACCACCCACGGCCCTGCGATTGCATCGTCAGGCACCTCAACCGCGCATGCCCCAAAACCCGAAGATCCTGGTAATTCGCCGCCGCTACCTTGGCGACGTCGTCCTGCTCGGCTCGTTGCTGCGCAATCTTCGCCTGCACTGGGAAGGTGCCCACATCACCGTCCTGGTGGAGCGGCCCTATGCGGGGATCCTCGCGCTTAATCCCGACGTGAACGAGGTGCTGGCGCTGCCCTCGGAGCCGTTCCAGTGGCCCCGCTTCCTCGCGAGGCTCGTGGCCGGCGGCTATTCCCACGCCTTCGACATCGACAACACCGAAAAGACAGCCCTCGTCACCCGTTTCAGCCGGGCCACGCTGCGGGTCGCGCTGCACCACGGGAAACACTCGGTCAAGTTTCCATCCCTTTATACTCACGTAGTTTACGATCCGGCTGCCGAGCATGAGATCCGGCCCATCACCGAATATTATCTTAAAGCTCTGGCGGTGGCGGACGTGCCGGTCGTCGACCGCACGATCCGCCTCGTGCCCCGGCAGGAGGAAGTGGCCGAATGGAAACGATTCGTGGGCGCCCAGGGGCGAACCCTCCTGGTCCACCCCGGCAGCCGCAGTTCGGCTAGGATATGGCCGGCTGAGCGCTTTGCCGCGGTCTGCGACCGGGTCCAGGATGAACTGGGGGTCCAAGTCGTCGTGGCCGGCGGCCCCGCCGAGCGCCGCATGGTTTCCGAGATACGAAGTCTGGCCAAGACGCACGTCCTTGCGCTCGACGAGCCGCCGACACTGACCCAGTTTGCGGCCCTGGCCCGGGCGAGTTCCGCCCTCCTGTGCCACGATAGCGGGCCCATGCACGTGGCCGCCGCAGTAGGCACGCCCGTCGTAGCCCTTTACGGATCACAGAACCCCGTGCTTTTCAGACCCCACGGCGAGGGCCACCACCAGTTGCTACCGTCACTTCCCTGCTCGCCCTGCGTCGCGCCACAGGCCTGCGTGCCGGGAGACTCGTACCGCACCTACTGTGTGAGGCGGCACACAGTGGAGGATGTCTACAGGGCTGTGCGAGAGACGCTTGCCCTCGGTGTCGGGGACGCAGGCTGACGGACTGGCAAGAAATCGAGCCATTTTTCAGAAACCTTTCTGGAGAGGGTGCGTCACTTCTAGGCGCGCATGCTGCCCCGCATCAACGACCGAAGGACGTTGCCCACGCACTCACGTGCGCCGAAGGAAACTCCGCTGGTCACGATTGCGGTTCCCGCGTTCGATCGTCCCCACCTCCTGGCGGAGACGCTACGGAGCATCGCAGCCCAGGAGCGCAAGGTACCCCTTGAAGTCCTCGTCTGCGACGACCTCCGCCTGGAGGAGACCCGGAGGGTCGTCGAAGGATTCAGGAGTGACGAGTTCCACTACCTCCCCAACCCTGCGACGCTGGGCGCCGTCGGCAATTGGAACCGCTGCCTCAAAATGGCCCGGGGCAAGTGGGTGATGATCCTGCATGAGGATGACGTGCTCTATCCCTGGTTCCTGGAAAGCGTGTTGTCCCGCCTCAACGACGAAATTGCCGCGGTCTGCACGCGGACGTCGCGCGGCGCCGTCCCGCCCCCGATGCCCCGCCGGGATTCGCTCCCGCGGACGTTCGGGTACAAACCCGCTTACTTCCTGAAAAGCTCGATGACCCCCTTTCCCGGGGTCCTCATGCGGCGCTCCGTGGCGCTGCGCCTCGGCGGATTTGACGAGAACTGGGGTCCGATCGCGGACTACGAGTTCTGGTACCGGCTGGCCTGTGCCGGCCGGATCGAGGTCGTGCGCACCGTGGGCGCCTTCTACCGGGTCGCGCCCGGCCAATGGACCGAGCGTACCTGGGCAAGGATGCTCGGACTCTCCCACCTCCTGCGGCTGAAGATCGCACACGAGCAGTTTCCCAACAGCCCCCGGGCAAGCCGATGGCTCGCCCGCTTCTTCACCCTCGGCAACGCGCAATGCTACGCCCGGCGCTTCGGCAGGGGCCCGGCCGTTCTCGAGCGCTGCATGCGCTTTGGCGGTGGTCTTCGCGGCCTCATGCCCGGCGGCTGGGCCTGGGCGGCGCTTAAGTTTGCATCCAGGTCAGGAGAAAGGCATGCGTGGGCTGTCCCAGATGCAAGGAGAGCCCCACAGATTCAGCAGACAGGTTGAGGACCTCATCGCCTCCCTCCGACGCATCCCCTCGGAGGATCCTTCCCACCTGCGCCGGCGACCGACGCAGCCGCTGAGCGAGGTGATCGAGAGCCTGCGCAACAAGCACGGAATCGGGCGCCCCACGGCCGAACAGGCGATCCGGGATGTCTGGCCCGATATCGTGGGCCAGGCGAACGCCGCCTACTCGCATGCGATCCGCATCGACGAGCGCAGCCGCCTGGTCGTCCAGGCGTCGCATGCCGTCGTTCGAAATGAGCTCTTTCTGAACCGCGCCGAGATCCTTGAGCGGGTGCACAAGGTCCCGGGCTGCTCAGCCATCAGGCAGTTGCACCTTATCCAGGGGTAGTCGGGCCCTTAAGTTTGGGCTTGCGCCTGAGGGCGCGCTTTTTGAAGTTAGCCCCTTGCGTTAGTGGGATCCCATCAGTTGGGGATCCCACCACCACTGGTACGGCATCCCGCCGTATTATAACGGTGACGCCGGCAAAACCTGGGAAATCCCGGGTGGAGCGGGTGGCACGAGGCCTGCAAGGGTCTCCTACAGTTGTGCAACTCAACTAAATACCAATGCCTACAGTCGCTAAGCCAGAGATCATCGCAGAGTACAAAACCCACGAAAAGGACACGGGCTCAAGCGAGGTGCAAGTCGCCCTGCTTACCGCACGTATCAATCACCTGACCGAGCACCTTCGCACTCACCGCAAGGACTTTCATTCCCGTCGCGGACTGCTCCAGATGGCCAGCCGCCGCCGCAAGCTGCTCGATTACCTCAAGCAACACAACCTTCCGAAATACAACGAATTGCTGCAGAAGCTAAACCTGCGCAAATAACGCTTTCGCTCAACGGGCGACCCGATCCGCGGGTCGCCCGTTGTCGTTAAGACACTCAGCACAGAACCGGGACATTTCCGTTTGCCGCCTCGACCCTCGGGGCTTAGGCGCCAAACGGAAATCTCTCGGGCACCGTCTGAGACCGACGAAAGACCCGAACGGCGCCCACGCCGTACGGCCCACCCCACAGCCGAGCCGCACCCACTTGCGAGCCGGCTTTCCCTATCCAAAGAAAAGAAACAAAAGTCATGAATCAGAAATATAACGTCACCGTCCCCGAATACGGGATCACCTTCTCAACCGGCTCTATCGGCAAACTTGCCAACGGCGCCGTCAACGTGGCCATCGGAGAGACCAACGTCTTTGTCGCGGCCACCGTCGCCTCCACGACGAAGCCGGGCCAGGACTGGTTTCCCCTCACCGTCGATTATCGTGAAAAGTACCACGCCGCCGGTCGCTTCCCCGGCGGCTACTTCAAGCGCGAAGGCCGCCCGACGGAGAAGGAAATCCTTACCTCCCGCCTGTGCGACCGTCCCTGCCGCCCCCTCTTCCCCGAGGGCTTTCTGAACGAGGTCCAGGTCATCGGCATCCTCCTCTCGGCCGACCAGAAGAACGAGTCCGATATCTCGATGGTCAACGGCGCCAGCGCCGCTCTCGCCATCTCTGACATTCCCTGGAACGGCCCGATCGCGGCCGCCCGGATCGGCCTGATTGACGGCCAGTTCGTCGCCAACCCGACCATCGAGCAGATGTTCTCCTCCTCGCTGGACCTGATCTACGTCGGCAACGAGAAGGACATGCTCATGATCGAGGGCAGCGCCGACCAGCTCCCCGAGGAGCGCTTCATCGAGGCTCTCGAGTTCGCCCACAAGGCGATCCAGCCGATCATCAAGGCGATCCGCGAGCTCGTCACCCTGGCCGGCAAGCCGAAGGCCACCTTCCCCCTCGTGGGAGCCAGCCCCGAGGCGCGCGCCATCATCGAGCGCATCGCCGACCCGAAGATCCCCGACGCCATCTTTGGCAAGGAGAAGGCCGCCCGCGCGAGCAACGTTAAGGCGATCAAGGAGGAGGCCAAGGCCGCCCTTCTCGCCGAACTCGGCGAGGGCAAGTTCACGGATGTCGACCTGAACGTCGTCTTCGAGGACCTCCAGTACAAGGCCTACAGGAAGACGGTCCTCGAGCGCGGCGTCCGCGCCGACGGCCGCGACGCAAAGAGCCTGCGCCAGATCGGCTGCGAGGCGGGCGTCCTCCCGATGGTCCACGGCAGCGCCATCTTCGAGCGCGGCGACACCCAGGCGATGGTCATCACCACCCTCGGCCCCACCAAAGAGGCCCAGGACATGGACGGCCTGACCGGCGGCGTCACCTCGAAGAGCTTCATGCTCCACTACAATTTCCCCCCCTTCTCGGTCGGTGAGACCGGCCGCTTCGGCGCGCCGGGACGGCGCGAGATCGGGCACGGGGCCCTGGCAGAGCGCTCGCTCGTGCCGGTGCTTCCCCCGGAGGATGCCTTCCCCTACTCGATCCGAGTCGTCTCCGAGATCATGGCCTCCAACGGCTCGACCTCGATGGCCTCGGTCTGCGGCGGCTGCCTGTCCCTCATGGACGCAGGCGTCCCGATCATCGCGCCCGTCGCCGGCATCTCCTGCGGCCTGATGACCGAAAACGCCGCCGACGGCTCGATCGCCAAGTGGGTCACCATCACCGACATCCTCGGCGAGGAAGACCACTTCGGCGATATGGACTTCAAGCTCGCGGGCACGACCAAGGGGATCACGGGCTTCCAGCTCGACCTCAAGATCAACGGCCTGCCCTTTGAGATCGCCAAGACCGCGATCTTCCAGGCGCGCGACGCCCGCATCGAGATCCTCCGCAAGATGCTTGCCGTCATGCCCGCTCCGCGCGCTGACCTGAGCAAATACGCCCCGCGCATCCAGACGATCCAGATCGATCCCGAGAAGATCGGCCTGCTCATCGGGCCCGGCGGCAAGACCATCAGGCGCATCACCGAGACGACGGGCGCCCAGATCGACATCGCCGAGGACGACTCCGGCAAGGTGTTCATCTACTCCAACAACGCCGAGGCCATGGCACGAGCGATCCAAGAGATCGACGGCCTGTGCGGCGGCGGCGGCGGTGGAGCAGGCGGCGGCGGGGCTCCGATCGAGGTCGGCAAGCTCTACACCGGCCGCGTCACGGGCATCAAGGACTTCGGCTGCTTCGTCGAGTGCACCCCGGGCAAGGAAGGCCTGGTGCACATCTCCGAGCTCGCCGACTTCCGCGTGCGCCGCACCGAGGATGTCGTCAAGATGGGCGAGATGATCACCGTCAAGTGCATCGGAATCGACGAGCGCAGCGGCAAGGTGCGCCTATCTAGGAAGGCGGCCATGCAGGAGCTTGAGGCCCAGAAGGCCGCTCCGGCGCCCGCCCCAGAGCAGTCCTGAGGGTGAGATTCCTGGTAACGAACGACGACGGCATCGAGTCCGTCTTCCTGCACGAGCTGGCCCGCGCGCTGATTGCCGCGGGCCACGACACCTTTGTCGCCGCTCCGCGCAGCGAGCAGAGCTGGACAAGCGCTTCCAAGACGCGGCACAGCCGCGTCCATTCCTGCGAGGTCGACGTCGGCCTCGGCTGTCCCTGCTGGTCTGTGGACGGCACGCCAAGCGACTGCGTCAACATCGCGATAGACCATCTGATGGAGCATGCACCCGACGCAGTGCTGAGCGGAATCAACATCGGCCTGAACGCCAGCCTGGGCTTCATCCTGGGTAGCGGCACCGTCGCCGGCGCCTGCGAGGGGGCCCTGCACGGCATACCCGGGATCTCCCTCTCCCAATGCCTGCCTCCGTCCGTTTACGACGGGATCAAGGACGCCGGGGACCGCAGCGCCCCCGCGCTCATCGAGCAACTCAAGATCTCGGCGGCCCACGCCGCGGCGCTCGCCCCGGACCTCGCGTCCCGGACTCCCCCCAGGAGCTTCGTCGTTCATAATGTCAATTTCCCCTACCCGTGCGCGTCAGGCTCGCAGCTGCGGCGCACCGTGCCGGCCAGGACGATCCTGCCGGGGCTCTTCAGCCCAAGGGACGCGGACGGCACCCACAAGCTGGTGTTCTGGACGGGCGAGGACCTCTCTCCTGAGAGCCCCATGACCGACCGCGCCGCCTTGGATGCGGGCTTCATCAGCCACACCGTCCTCGATTTTACCAAGCTGGGTTCGATCTGACGCGCAAAGTGTGCTTCCTTCATGACTGCTATGATCGAAGTCGAGAACCTGACGCGGATCTTCCGGACCTACCAGAAGCAGCCGGGCTTTTGGGGCGGCGTTAGGGGGCTTTTCAACAGGACCTACGAGGAGACCGCTGCGGCAAAGGACATCACCTTCTCAATCAAGGCGGGCGAGTTCGTCGGCTTCCTGGGCCCGAACGGCGCCGGCAAGACAACGACGCTAAAGATGCTCTCGGGACTGATCTTCCCCTCATCGGGAAGGGCGCGAGTCGCCGGCTTCGATCCAACCAAGAGGGAAAACGCCTACCGTAGGATATTTGCGCTCGTCCTGGGCCAGAAGAACCAGCTTTGGTGGGACCTGCCGGCGATCGAGTCCTTCTCCCTGCTCAAGGCGATCTACGGGCTGCAGGCGTCCGACTATAAAAAGACCCTCGACGAGCTGGTCACGCTTCTCGGCGTCACCGACAAGCTCAACGTCATGGTCCGCGAGCTCTCGCTCGGAGAGCGCATGAAGATGGAGCTCATCGCCGCGCTGCTGCACCGGCCCCGGGTTCTGTTCCTGGACGAGCCGACCATCGGCCTGGACGTCGTCTCCCAGCGCGCCGTGCGGCTTTTTCTGCGCGACTACAACAAGAGGCACGGGGTCACCATCATCCTGACGAGCCACTACATGGCGGACATCAAGGAGCTCTGTGAGCGGGTGATCGTGATTCACAAGGGAATCAAGATCTACGACGGCGCCCTAGACCGCCTTGAGTCGGGGTCCGGCAGCCGAAAGAGGATCGTCAGCTTCATCCCGAAGGACGGAGCGTTTCCCGAGAACTGGCGCTCACGCAACGGCGACACCGTGCGCGCCGAGGACGGGACCTTCACCCTGCGGGTCTCAAGCGATGACGTGGTGGCGGTTGCCCAGGAGGTTCTCGCCACGGGCCCGGTCGCCGACATCACCATCGAGGACGTCCCTCTCGAGGACGTGATCGCGGAGTTGTTCCGGACGGGATAACAAGCTCCTGCCGGGCTACAAGAGCCCGCCGAGCCAGGAACGCAGCTGCGCGTAGTCGGGCCGCGGCCAGCCCTTGCGCGAAGCCACCTCGCAGGAGGATTCAAGAAACGCTTCCGTTACGGTCCGGATTGCCCTGTGCAGCGCCTCACGCTCGGGTGCCGTCCCAAAGGAGGTGGCGCGCAGTCGCTCCGGCGACAGCCAGAGCTCGGCCCTTCGCCCTAGCGGATAGGCCCGCCTCCCCTCCAGAATTGCCTCCTCCTGGAGGACCCTCAGGCACGCTTCCAAAAGCTGCGTGTGGACGGCCCGCTGGCTCGCCCTGAACTCCCCCCTCTGCGCTTTCTTTGCCGCCCATACGGCCTGGGTCCAGAAATTCCCGCAGAGTAGGCTGAACTCCTCCGGGGTCATCGCCTCCCTAAGAGGCGCGATGCGGCCATAGCGCTTCGTCCACGGCTCGCCGCCCTTGATCACCCTCCAGCCCGGGCCCGCCACGATCCTCAGGTCCGCGACGCCGCGCAGCAGCCGCCGCGGCCAGAGCCGCCTCGTCGAGGGCCACCGCAGCGCCGTCGCCGCGACGAGCAGGTCCAGGTGGCGGAGCACGACGAAGTCCGCCTCGAGGCCGCCCTCGTAGACAGCTGACACCTTCAGTGCGTTTCCAAAGGCCGTTTCGGCCCCGAACGCCCAGCACGACGCGATCTGCGCGCAGAACGCTCCGCTGCGGTAGCGCTGCGGCCTCGTCGTCACCAGGTGATAGTCGTAGTCCGACCAGGCGTCCGCAGAGGAGCCCTGCTGCACCCGTGAGCCGATCTGCACCAGCGCGCGGATGTCCGGCCTTTGCCGGGCCCATTGCGCAACCGCGCCCTGCCAGCCGTCGCTATCGACGCTCATGCTGAGGCGGGGAAGGCCTCAGGATCGCCCGAGCCTGAACCCGCGGGGGGCACGAACGGCGAGGCGCTGGCTCCCTCGGGGCGGCCACTCTGCCCGCCCTCCACCTCGCTCAGGGCGTTCACGCGGCGCGAGCGCACAGAAATCATCAGTTCGGGGCCGTCCTGACCCTGTCCGACATGGACGGAGCCGTAGTGGAAGCGAAACACCTCCCGGGCGAGGTACACGGGTACGGTCGGGTACTCGCCGGCACTGGTGGCCTCCCCCACCTTGATCTGCTCCACCCTCAGCCCCGGGTACGAGATCGTCATGAGGCAGATCATGTCCTTGTCCTTGCCCCTCTGCTGCAGCGTGATCGCCAGCTTCACGTCCTTGGCGGCGAGCTCGGAGCGGTCCTTGGTCTCGATCACCTCTCGGCAAAGCCAGACCAGGGCGTCGCTGAGATACCTCTCGTGGCCCCAGATCACAGGGCCCACCTCGGGCACGTTCGCGACGCCCCCGACTTCCTTCGCGACGGATTGCACCACGCGCTTGAGGTCCACGAGGCCCGTGGGCTGCTTGGACATCTCGAAGAGCGTGCTCAGCAGCTGGGGCATGGCCTTCATCCGCTCAAGGTCGCGGTTGACACTCTCCATCAGGGGATAGCCGGCCTCGTCATCTTCCCTTTGGCGGCGGACGTGCTGGAAATAGGTGCTGACCGAGAACATCGCGTTCGCAAGCTCATGCGAGATCATGATCCCGAGGTCGTGCAGGACCTGGTGGCGTTCGGCCTCCGCCTTGCGCGCCAGCGCCGCCGTGTTGAAGGCGGACTCGTCCCAGCATACCCAGCAGCCTCCGCCCTCGCGCACGGGACCCGCCGTGACGCACAGGCGGCCAAACTCGCGCTCGACACGCTGCCCCTGCCTGAGGGCGATGCTCGCGACCTCCCGGACCTCGACGGGAAGTGTCTCGTCCATCGTGGCGTCCGGGTAAAGGATGCGGAAGCGCGGGCCGTGCTTCTGGAGGATGTCAACCTCGTGGCGAACCTTCAGGGCCGAGCGCAGCAGGCTGCCCTGGGCAAGCAGCCTCGAAAGCACACCGACCAGCATGAGGGAGTCGTCGCGGTCCGCCTCGGAATACGGGCGCCCGTCCGCGCGCGGGCCGAAGACCACCCATCCCTCGACAGCCCCCTCGGATTCGAGCGGGACAAGCAGCCGGGAATTCCATTCTCCAAGCTTCTGGCGGATTGCGGACTCCGCCACGGGATTCTCCACGTGCTCAAGCGCCTCGACGTCGACGATCGCCGCATGCTCCTGCAGCCACTGGACGAGTTCGTGCTCGCCCGGGCACTCGGCGCCGCCCTCGTCCGCGACAAAGCGCCTGCCTTCGCGAAGGAAGACTGTCACCCGGGAAGAGCGCACACGCGAGCGGACTCCCCTGCGAAACTCCTCGAGGACACGGGTCCGGTCGCCCAGGTGCCCGATGGCCGCGGCAAGGAACTCAAACTCGTCGGGCGCCCGCCTGCCGTTGCCGGAGGCCTCCGGGGACGACGGCTCCGCGCGCCTCTGGCGCGACTGGACCACGGAGAGGACGGCGCGGCTCTGGGCAAGCTCCGCGGCAAGGGGGGCGATGCGCCGCAGCTCGGCGCCGCTCTCCTCGTAGGACAGGCTGTAACTGTTGCCTGGGCTCCTGCGCGACTCCTCAAACGGGACGCTCTTGGGCTCGCCGATGGAGATGATGACGGTGTCCGGATGGGCGGGCGCCAGGGACTCCGGATCGCACACGTCCCGGATCCACACGCGCGCCCCCGGCCTTAGCAGCTCACTCTTCAGGGCCTCTCCGCGGGCGCCCGAGAGCATGGCCGCGGGGAGCTGGCGGCTCCACTCGGCGGCGCGCTCGGCGTCCTGCGAGGTTATAATGAAGGTTGCTGGCATGGAAGGGTTACCCTAAACGTTGTGCCTATTTCTTGCCCGGCCACCAAGGCAATAAGTCCTCGGTGCAATTTCACCAAATCCGCGGTGATGGCCAGTCCCAAGCCTATTCCACTTGTCTTGTTGCTCGTCGTAAAGGGCTGAAAAAGGCGTTCGCGCACCTCCGCCGGTAGCCCGGGCCCGTTGTCCGACACCTCCAGAACGACCGCGCCGGCCTCGGCGCGGGTACGCACCACGACGACGCGGTGGGGGCCGACAGGGGCGACCGCCTGGATCGCATTCATCACCAGGTTGAGGATGATCTGGCGAATGTAGGATCTGTCGGCGTTGATCACGTCGGGATCCGCGTCGAGAAGGCACTTGAGTTCGACCGCCTCCTCCAGCGCCTTGGGCCGAACGAGCTTCACGCTCGTCTCCACAATCTCGTTGAGGTTGAGCCTCTCGAAATGGGGCAACTGGGGGCGCCCGAGATCCATAAGGCCGCTCACGAGACCCTCGATCCGCTCGATCTCGGTGGGGACAAGCTCGATCAGGAGCCTGCGGAACTCGGGGTCGTTGTAGCGGGCCTTGGCCGACTGTGCGATCGTCTTGAGCGTCACGAGGGGGTTGCGGATCTCGTGCGCAAGGCTTGCCCCGAGCAGGCCCGCGGTCCTGAGCTGCTCCGCCTCCCTTGCCTGCTGGGAAAGGTCGATCCGCGAGAGCGTGCTCTCAATGGCGCCGGTCCAGCCGAGGAGCAGCTTGACCTCGGCCCAGGTGAAGGGCGCGCGGTTGGCCCTGGACTCGAGCGCGATGATGAAGGCCGCGCGTCCGTCGTCACCGGGGGCGCAGAGCATGACACCCAGGTCGTGCTCGCGCATCAGCGCCAGCAGCTCGCGCCGGCCCGGCTCCTCTCGCTGGCGAAGGAGGCTCTCCGGCGTGGCCCAGCCTGCCGTCAGGAGCTCGGTCGTCGCCGCCGAGGCAACGGGCAGCCTGAATCGTCCGCAGATATAGGCATCCTTCTGCGCCTTCAGGAAATGAAGCCGTGGGCTGCGGCTCCAGGCCCCGAGTATCGCGCCAAAGCGCTGAACAAGGATCTTCTGGTCGGATTCATCCCGGCCCGTGGCGAGCAGTTCCCCTCGTATACGCTCGGCCTCGCGGTCGCCTCCGAGCTGGGTCGCCCGAGCAACCTGGTCGTTGAACTGCTTGTAGACGAGGGTGATCAGGCTCGCGCAGAGCAGCACGACGAGCGGCCTAGGAATGACGGCCGGATCGATCAGGATCGCGACGGCGATCACTGCGGCGACCAGCCCTATTGACATGCCGACATTAAGCGCGCCGCGGAAGAGCTGCCTCGCGTCGAAGACCTTCTGCGTGGTGATCCCCCACGCCGTGAAGGCGTAGAACGCGAGGATCACGATCGGGATCGTGTGCGGAAGAGTCGGCTTGCGCAGAATCGGGCCCAGGGTCGCGAGCGCCACTCCCATCAGCCCCGAGGCGGTGCCGCCAACGAGGAGCATCTGCAGCTCGATCCTCTGTATACCCTGCTTTGAGCGCAGGCTCAGGATGCCCTGGAACAGGAGCACCAGGTAGCTTGCGCCCAGCACGACGAAGTAGGCTATCCATCCAGACCCCGTAAGCGGATGCGCGCGCGTGGACTCGGCCGGGATGAAATACGGCGTGAAGCATAGGCCGGCGACGGCCACGCTGATCGTCAGCCAGAGCCAGCCCCGGGCGAGGCTGTTCAGGCCGAGCCTTCCCCCCTCGGCACAGTCCTTGATGATCCATAGCAGCAGCGGGATCGCCGCGCCGATGGCGCTTGTAATGCGCAGCCACAGCACAGGGTTCGGGTTGGCCGGGTCGGTGAGCCACTCCAGGCTGAGCAGCCACGCCGAAACGTTCAGCGACGCCAGGAAGAACGCCCGGTTGATGGATCTCTTCGGGTTCGCGTAGAGCACGCCACAGCCCACGCCAAGGCTGGCAATGAAAGCGACAAGGTCTGTGGAGTTCATTCCCTGCAGAGAACCATCGAGGCGTTGGTGCCGCACAGGCCGTGCGCATTGACGAGGGCCACCGAGCAGCCGACATCCCTGGCCTGCGCGCTCAGGTTGAGGCGGCAATCCGGGTCCGGCGTCTCCCAGTTCACCGTCGGGGGCACCCGCCCCGTCGAAAGCGAAAGGGCCGCGCTGGCAACCTGGATGCTGCCGGCGGCGCCAAGGGGATTGCCGATGGCCCCCTTGATCGAGACGGCGGGGATCCTCTCCAGGCGCTCCCCGAAGAACTCCGACAGGCACTGGGCCTCGACGGCGTCGATCTCCTTGTGTCCGGGTCCCCAGGCGTTGATGAGGTCCACCGCACCCGGCAGGCAGCGCGCGTTGGCGAGCGCCATGCGCATGGTTGCGGTCAGGCCGTTGCCGGCCGAGCCCGCGACATCGTTGCCGTAGGCGTACCCCTCGATCCAAGCATACCCGGGGCGCGGGCTGTCCTCCGACTCAATGATGAGGACGCAGGCCCCCTCCCCGATGACGCCGGTGTTCCTCCACAGGTCGAAGGGGCGCCCCATCTCCCAGGGTTTGCGGGCATTGCGCGGGGACAGCTTGGCGAGCCCGAGCTCGAGCATCGGCTGGTTGAAGATGGGCGCCTCGGTCCCGCTGCAGAACGCAATCTCCGCCTGCCCGCTTGCGACCATCTCCGCGCCGTGGCCGATCGCGTCCATCCCCGAGCAACACGCGCTCTGCAGCGCGATCGTGCGGCAGCGGGTGTTCAGCACCCTGGCGATGGCGCTTGCGATGGCGCTCGGCGCCGCCTCGTAGAGGGCGGCGGGCAGCGCATGCCGCGGGCCCTTGGTGACGACGCCTGCCACCATGCGGTAGGTCAGCTCGGGGTCCGGAAGCGAGCTTCCATTGACGACCACGGGGTCCGTGCCGCTGAGCTCGCCCATGGTGATCCCGGCGTCGGCCAGCGCCAATACGGCGCCGACGATCGCGAACTGCGTCTGCCGGGGAATCCTCTTCGGATTGCCTACGTCGGTCCCGATCCAGTCCGCGATGCGGAAGTCCGCAACCTCCGCAGCCACGAAAGGTCCGCTGCGCGGATCGAAGCGGGTGATCTCCCTCGTGCGGCTCAGGGGCTCGTTGATGCCCGCAAAGAAGCCCTCCCGCCCGATGCCGGCCGGGGTCACGGGGCCTATGCCGGTGATCTTGACTCGGCGGCGCATCAGGATTCGTACCGTCCCGGGGCGATCAGGCTATTGGGGTCGAGGGCCCCCTTTAGGCGCCTGAGCAGTGCCTCCGCGCCTGCCGGCGCCGGCGTGCTGACATCGAGCCGGTACGGGGGCAGCCCGGCAGCCCTCAACTCCTCGATGATGGCTGCGTTGGCCGCGTGCGCAGCCTTCGCCGCGGCGTCCTCGAAATGCAGGGTGTAGACCGTCACCATGCTGCGGCTGTCGACGAGTATCCACGTAAACGCGCAGTCCGCCCACCTGCTCCTTACGATCCCGGCGGCCCGCTCGGCCTCGCCCGTGTCGAGAGCCGAGACCGCGTTGCCGTAGATGGCGCCGCTGGAGGCGAGGTCGGGGTTGCCCCCGCTGAACCCGTCCAGGGCAGCCAGGCCTGCATCGCTGGGCTCGCCCCAGGTCATCGCGAGGATCGGCCTGAGGGCCATGAGCCTCGCCGCCATATAGCGCACGCCGAGCAGCCCAAGCCAGCGCCCCGCGAGCCCCAGCGTGCGCGAGTTGGCGCGCCGCAGGACGACGCCGGGGCTGGCCAGGCCGCGCAGCTCCCGCCACGCTGCGTTGACGACTCGCCGGCGCCCGTTGAGGGGAAACAGCGCAATGAAGGTCTGCTGCTCGGGGAAGCAGCGGTTCACCTCCGCCGCCGTCGGGTCGCGCCGCCATAGCGCCTGCAGCAGGCCAAAGCCCAGCCGCTGGGTGCGGCCCGGCTCGGCCAGGTGCGTTGGGTTGCACACCAGCTGGTTCTGGTAGGCCCGCTTGAGCGTCTCCATGACGGGCCTGAACGGCCCCTGCAGGATGACCGCATCCTCGGCCTCCTGGCGTCGGCGCAGCCTGACGCGAGCGCCCGTGACTATGCCGAGATTGCTCTGGAAAAAGAGGCTGTCGCAGGACAGCCCTGCCGGCTGCGCCCGGGCCCTGTGGTTGCGGCCCCTGACCGGCCCGACAAACGTGCCGTCGGCAAGCAGGACCTCGAGGGCGTAGACGTCCCTGTCCCTCTCGCCCCCGTAGCCGATCCCGCGCTCAAGCGCATTGCCGAGCACGCTGGCGCCGGCCCCCGCTCCCGTCACGTTGAACGCCAAGTCGGGGGCTTTCTCCTTCAAAAACGCGTAGAGCGCAGCCTGGGTGACGCCGGGCTCGACCCGGACACTCAGGGAGTCCCGGTCCAGGTCGCCGATGGCGTCCAGGCTTCCCAGGTCCAGCACCACGGTGCCGCTGCGCGCGGGAAGATGCGATCCGTAGCCCCAGTTGCGTCCGCGACTGACCGGCCAGAGCGGCGTTCCGTGGAGGGCGGCCTGGCGAAGGACCTCGCGGACGTCGCCGAGCGACGGCGGCCTCAGCCTCCATGGGATAAACCTTTCGGTGCGGCAGAGCGCGCGGGTGTCGGGGCTGCGCTCAGCCCAGGTGCCTAATTGGGCGGGCCATGCGCAGTCGGGTTGCGCCGTCACTGTGGGGTTGGCCATGCCCGGTGTCGGATTGCGCCGGGTCAGGTTGCGGCCGCACCAGGAAAGGTGAGGCGCACCGTTGTCCCGAGCCCGAGCCGCGACTCGAGTTCGAACTGACCTCCGTGCGATCCCGTCAAGTGCCGGCAGATGCTCAGGCCCAGGCCCGTGCCGTTTTCCTTCGTCGTGAAGCCCCCGTGCAGCGCCCGGTGCACGCGGTCCGGGTCCATACCCGGCCCGTCATCGCTCACCGTCACCGTGTAGAGCGTCCCCTTGCTCGAAAAGTCGACGACCACCTTGGACGCGCCCGCCTCAATGGCGTTCTTCAGAAGATTCTGGAAGATGCGCATGAGCTCGTAACGGGCCCCCTTAATCCATGCCTCCCGCTCGCCCGTGATTTGCACGGCGGGCGTTCCGAAGAAGATCACCTGCTTCACCTCCTCGACGATGCCGACCAGGTTGGTGGGCACGAACTCCGAGACCTTCCTGGAGGCGAGTCGCCAGTTCTCGGAAAGGTGGTGGCAGTACTCGGCGGCCTTCTCGACAATCACGGCGTAGTCGGCCAGGCGCTTGCCGTCCTGCGGGTTGATCTCGGCTAGCTTGCGCGCCTCCTCAACCATGAGGGCCGAGTATCCAATGACCACCGTAAGCGGGTTGTTCAGGTCGTGGACAAGTTCCACCGAGGCCCTCGCTTGCCAGATCTGCGGCTGGTTCGCGTCGATCTCCTTCTTAAGCGCCTGGTTGAGCGCCACGGCGTCGCTCGAGATCTTCGCCTGCTGGCGGCGCAGCTGCGCCGCCTCCGCCTGGTGGCGGACCGCGTCGATCAGCTCGCCGACATCCGGCGGCTTGCGAAGGTACTGGTTGGCTCCCGCCACCATCGCCTGCTGCGCGGTGGAAAGCATCCCGTAGCCAGTGAGGATGATGACGGAGACGTGCGGGTCTATCTTGCGCAGCTCCTCGAGCGCCTTGATCCCGTCCATCTCGGGCATGCGGATGTCCAAGACGACGACGTGGTAGGCCTGCTCCCTTATCTTGCGCAGCGCCTCGACAGCGCGGTCCGCGGTCTCGACCGCAAAGTTTGAGGAAAGCGTGTAGGCGATGGACTCCCTTGGCCCGTATTCGTCATCGACGACGAGCACTCGCGGGGCCTTCGCCGCCCCTTCTAGGTCGGGCGATGTTGGGGTGCCCATTACGACCGAAATCCCTCCTTCGGACACGGCTGTATCATGATGTGTGTTTGCAGCCGGGGCCCTCCACTGTCAAACCTCCTCGAGTGACCATTCTTGCGCTAATCGCCGGATTCCTCATCGGGGGTGCCCTCGCCTGGTTCATCCAACACGGCCGCAGGGCCGCCCTTTCCGAGCGCCAGAGGGCAAGTGAGGCCGACACCGCCCGGGTGACCGCCGAGCTCGCGGCCGCGCGGGCGTCGGCGGCTGAGCTCACGGCGGCGAACGCACGGCTGGGCGCCGAGCTCGCGGCCGAGAAGGCCGGCGCCGAGGCACGGGTCTCGGAACTGCGCTCGGCGCACGAAAGGCTCAGAGCCGAATTCTCCGAGCTCTCCGCGGCGGCCCTGCGCGCGAACAGCGGCGACTTCCTGAAGCTGGCGGAGCAGGCCTTCGCCCAGCTTCAAGAGAAGGCCGCGGGCGATCTCGTCGGCCGCCAGCAGGCAATCGACTCGCTCGTCAAGCCTCTCCGAGATTCGCTGGAGAAGGTGGACCTGAAGATCACGGACCTGGAGCAGCGGCGCGAGCGCGCCTACGGGGACCTGGGCCGCCAGCTCGAGTCGCTCAACTCCGTGCAGGTGCGCATGAACGCCGAGACGACGAAGCTGTCTACGGCCCTGGGCTCGACTCGGACCGCGGGCACCTGGGGTGAGGTGCAACTGCGCCGGGTCGTCGAGCTTGCCGGCATGACGGAGCACTGCGATTTCACGGAGCAGCAGGTGTTTTCCGACGACGACGGCACGAGCCGACCCGACCTCGTCGTCTCGCTACCCGGCAACATCCGGATCGTGGTCGACGCCAAGGCGCCCACGGACGCCTACAGGGAGGCCGCCGCCGAGAGCGATCCGGCGCGCCGCGCCGAGAAGCTGCGGGAGCACGCCGCCAAGGTGCGAGGCCATGTCGAGAAGCTTTCGCGCAAGGACTACTGGGCCAAGCTGGGTGAACTCTCGCCCGAGTTCGTGGTGCTGTTCCTTCCAGGCGACTCGTTCCTGTCCGCCGCGATCGAGTCGGACCCCGGCATCATGGACAAGGCCATCGGGCAGAAAGTGCTCCTGGCGACCCCGATGACCCTGGTCGCGCTGCTCAAGGCCGTCGCGTACGGATGGCGGCAGGAGGCCGTGTCCAAGAGCGCCGAAGAGGTAAGCCGTCTCGGCAGGGACCTGCACGACCGGATGAGCGTCTTTGCCGAACACCTCAGCACCGCGGCCAAGGGCCTGACGACTGCCGTGAGGGGCTTCAACGCGGCGATCGGCTCCTTCGAACAATTGCTGCTGCCTGGCGCGCGCAAGTTTGTCGAGCTAGGAGCCAAGGGGGCCAAGGAGCTTGGGGCGCCGGAACGGGTCGAAGTCGACGTGAGGGACGTAACGAGGAAGAGCTAAGCCTTGGAACGGATGCACGTCTCGTCCCTGCACCTCCACCCCGTCAAGTCGCTCCGTGCTCTTAGCGTGCAGCAGCTCGAGCTGGACCCCGAGGGCGTTGCCGGCGACCGCAGGTTCATGGTGGTGGACCCCGACGGGGGGTTCCTGACCCAGAGGACGCTCCCGCGCATGGCGCTCGTCGATGCCCTCATCGAAGGGGACGCGCTGGCCCTCGGCGGCGAGGGATTCGGACGAGTGCGCGTCTCGCGCCCCTCGGATCCCCGCGCTCAGACCCTGCGGGTGCGCATCTGGAAGAGCGAGGGCCTGGTGGCCGAGGACTGTGGCGAGGAGGCGGCTGAATGGCTTACGTCCATCCTTGGGACGCCCTGCAGGCTCGTGAGGTCGGGCTGCGCCTTCAGGCGCCCGGTGAAGGGCAGCCCCCCGGGCTCTGACGACCGAGTCGGCTTTGCCGACGCCTACCCCGTGCTCGTGGCGAGCAGACCGTCGCTCGCGGACCTGAATGTACGCCTGGGCGAGGCCGCAGTACCGATGGACCGATTCAGGCCGAACATCGTCGTGGAGGGGTGCGCGCCTTATGCCGAGGACACCTGGGGGCGCGTCCGCATCGGGCGCGTCACTCTGCGCGCTGCCGGGCCCTGCAGCCGCTGCATCATCAGCTCCACGGACCAGGCCACCGGAGAGAGGGGGGTCGAGCCCCTGCGTACGCTTGCCAGCTACCGCCGGGATCCGTCTGATCCCACCCATGTCAATTTCGCTCAAAACTTCGTCCACGAGGATAAGTCCGGCGTGATCCGCGTAGGCGACCCCGTTATCCCCCTCTGATTCACCGGAACCAATTTCTCGCCCAGAGGGTCACGTCTGGCCACCCTAACCCGCCAACGCCGCCCCTTCAGCACTATTCAACCCAATCCATATGTCCTCAGGTCCCGTCTGGTCCAAGAAACTCCGTGAAGAAATCGGCAAGGCTGTCGTCGGACAGGATGCCGCGGTCGAGCGGCTGCTCGTCGCCCTGCTCACCGGGGGGCACGTACTCCTAGAAGGCATGCCTGGATTGGCCAAGACGCTGCTGGTCAGGTCCTTGGGTACAGCCCTGGGGGTCCAATTCGAGCGCATCCAGTTCACGCCCGACCTGCTCCCGAGCGACGTCGTCGGCACGATGGTGTTCCAGCCCAAGACCGGCGAGTTCAGCCCCCACCGTGGCCCCATCTTCGCCAACCTCCTCCTTGCCGACGAGATCAACCGCGCACCGGCCAAGGTCCAGAGCGCGCTGCTCGAGGCCATGCAGGAGCGCCAGGTGACAATTGGTGGCAAGACCCACGTGCTTCCCAGCCCCTTCTTTGTCATGGCAACCCAGAACCCGATAGAGCAGGAGGGAACCTATCCCCTGCCCGAGGCGCAGACCGACCGCTTCCTCTTCAAGCTGCTAGTCGGCTATCCCAGCGCGGCCGAGGAGGCCTCGATGATGCAGCGCTGGGGCCAGGTCACCCAGCAGCCGACCTTGAGCGCCGTCTCAAGCGGCCCCGAGCTGCTCGCCCTGCGCGCCGATGTGGACCGCATCCACGTGGCTCCGGTCGTCCAGAACTACATTCTCTCCATCGTGCGCTCCACGCGCTCCCTTGCCGAGGCCTCCGAAAAGACGTCCCGGCGCCTGAACTTCGGAGCCTCCCCCCGCGCCTCGCTCGCCCTCTTCCAGGCCGGTCGCGCGCTCGCCTGGATCCGCGGTTCGGACTACCTCTCCCCGGCACTCGTCCAGGAGATTGCGCCCGACGTGCTACGCCACCGCATCGGCCTCACCTACGAGGCCGAGGCCGAGGAAATCACGGCCGATGCGGTGATTTCCGAGCTCCTGGCTGCGACTCCCGTCCCGATCGTTTGATGGCCATCGCAAACAGCCAGCCCAAGAATCCGCTGGCGCTGCTCAGGCAGCTTGAGTGGCGCGTGCGCCACGCCGTCGAGAACATCCTCAGCGGCCAGTACCGCTCGGCCTTCAGGGGACGGGGCATCGAGTTCGACCAGGTCGTGCGCTACGAGTTTGGCGATGATGTCCGCGACATTGACTGGAATGTGACCGCCCGCCTGGGGGAGCCCTACCGAAAGAAGTTCGTCGAGGAGCGCGAGGTCACGCTGCTCCTGGTCCTCGAGGACTCGCCCAGCCTCAACTTTGGCTCGGCGGCGCAGTCGAAAAGGGAGGCACTCCTTGAACTCGCGGGGCTCGTCATGCTCCTCGGTGCCGTGAACGGCGACCGCGTCGGCTACATTCATGCACTGCCCGAAGGGCCCGTCTTCAGGGAACCCGTCAGGGGGCGGGGTGCGATCCTGCACGCCGCTGCCACGCTGATCGGCGGGACCGGCCCGTCACCGGGATCCCCGGCTCCCGATATCCCCTGGAGGTTCATTTCGAGGGCGGCGCCCAAGCACAGCGTCCTTCTCTGGCTGGGAGATTTCCCGCCGAGGCCGGAGCCCGAGGGATGGGCCGTCATCAAGCGGCGCTATAAGACGATGGGTTTCAGGGTGGACGACCCTTGGGAGCGCACCCTGCCGTCGGAGGGCCCCATTGCGGCATATGACCCGTCGGCAGGCCGCTTGGTCACGCTGGAGGGAAGCGAGGCCGACCGCACCGCGCACGCCGAGTGGAAGGCGCGCCGCGACGCCGTCTGGACGGCGCTCTTTCCTGACCCCCTGAGCCGCCTGGTCGTCAGCACCCAGGATGACCGGTTCGACGCGCTGGTGCGTTTTTTCCACGCCCGCATGCGTGCGGGCGGCAGCCGCGCCCAATGGTAGGAGGAACCGTGATGCACGCGACAGCCGGCCCCTTCCTCATGGCATTCGCCAGCAGCCTGCGCCTGGCGAGCCCTCTCTGGCTGCTCGCCCTTGGGCTGCTCCCGCTGGTGATCTGGGTGCGGGGTCGCGCCCGGGTGCCCGTGCTCTTGGTTCCCTTTGCGGCCGCGTGGCACCGCGCGTCGATCGCCGCGGCCTCGAACTGGGCGCCGGGTCTCGCAGCGGCCGGCCTCGTCATGATCGTGGGAGCCCTGGCGCGTCCCCAAAAGGTCGAGGACAAGCGCGAGGTGCGCTCGCAGGGCTACGACATCATGCTCGCGATCGACCTGTCTGGATCGATGTTGAGCGAGGACTACGAGCGCGGCGGGGAGCGCATCAACAGGCTCGACGCGATCAAGCCCGTGATCCAGGCGTTCATTGAGCGGAGGCCGTCGGACCGTATCGGGGTCGTCCTTTTCTCAGCCAAGGCCTACACGCTCTCGCCGCTTACCACGGACCACGACTGGCTGGCCAAGCAGCTGGAGCGCGTGAAGATCGGGCTGATCCAGGATGGCACGGCAATAGGCGACGCCCTGGGCGTCGCGATCACCCGCCTCGACCAATCGAGCCGCCAAACCGACGGCCGCCGCAAGGGAGCGTTCATTGTCCTGCTCACCGACGGCGCCAACAACATGGGTTCGATCGCCCCGATGCAGGCCGCGCAGCTGGCGAAGGCCCGTGGAATCCCCATCTACACGATTGGCGCCGGCAAAGATGGCATGGTGCCCTTCCCCATCTTTGAGAACGGCAAGAAGGTCCGCTACCAGATGATCGCCGCGGACCTGGACGAGGAGTCCCTGCGCTCGATCGCCGAGACGACCGGAGGGCATTTCTTCCGGGCGGCGGACACGGACACGATCGAATCCGCCTTCAAGTCGATCGATTCAAACCAGAAGATAGAGTTCCAATCCAAGAGCTACCTGCTGACGACGGAGCTCTTCACATGGCTCGCCGCGCCGGGGCTCGCGCTTTTCGCGGTCGGCGCATGGATGTCACGCCCGCGATGACCTTCGCCTGGCCCCATCTCCTCTGGCTCCTCGCCCTTCCCGCAGCGCTCCTGGCGTGGGAACTTGCGCGCAAGCGGCGTTTCGCGGGCCTGGAGCACCCGAAGATCCTACGCGCCGAGGCGGGCCTGCGGACCGTGAACCTCGCGGACCCAGACTCGGACCCGGCCGCGCTTTCGCGCCGGCGCATCCTGCTGTGCGCGGGCCTCGCCTTCGGCATCCTCGCGCTCGCCCGCCCCCAGTGGGGACGCCTCGACGAGCCCGTCTTCGACCAGTCGAGGGAGATCATCATCGCCCTGGACCTTTCCCGATCCATGACGACGCCGGATGTGAAGCCGACAAGGCTTGAGCGCTCGAAGCTCCTCATCCAGTCCCTTCTCGACAGCCTGCGGGGCGAGCGGGTGGGCCTCGTCATCTTCTCCGGAACGGCGTTCCTGCAGTCCCCCGTGAGCGCGGACTACGAGATCCTGCGCGAGTTCCTGCCGGCCCTCGGCCCGGACTTTCTTCCCGAGGGGGGCACCAACTACCACCAGTTGCTCGACACGGCCCTCGACGCCTTCGGCGACAACTCCACCGCCGACCGCTACCTCATTATCCTCAGCGACGGAGAGGCGACCGACGACGACTGGAGGGAGCGCGTTCCAGAGCTTTCGCGCAGGGGAATCCGTGTCATCGGCCTGGGCGTCGGCACCGCGGCGGGAGGAATGATTCCCGACGGCGCGGGCGCCTTCATGAAGGACGAGACGGGGGCCGTTGTTCTCTCCAAGCTGGAGGGCGGGACGCTTCGCGAGCTCGCCAACGCAACCCACGGGGCCTACCGCGACGCCAGCCAGTGGGTAGACCTGCCCGCCCTTGTCTCGTCGACCGTCGACGCGGGTCGCAAGGGCAAGTTTGTCGAGCAAAACTCCGTGCGCCACGTCGAGCGGTACCAGTGGGCCCTGGCCCAGGCGCTGCTGTGTCTGGTGGCGAGCTTCTGGCTCGAGTTCCCGGTGAAGCCAAAGCCGCGCGAGGTGCGCCTGGGCGCCCCGATCCCCTCGCCCAACCGCCGCCGCGCCGCGACGGCTGCCGCGCTCATGGCCGCACTCCTTGCCCTCGTTGCGTCAGCGGCCCGCGCCGCTGGCCCGGCTGGCGAACCCGCTCCAGATCCCGCAGCCGCGCTTTCAAAGATTGTCGGTCGAATCTCGGGCCAGCCCCAATGCAGCGCGCTCGACTGGGCCGAGATGGCCAACGAAACCGTAACCTGGGGCCAGCACGTCGGCTCGGCAGGCCAGGCCGTTCCTGAGGGACCGGTGCGTGATGGCCTTTCGGCCGTGGACCTGGGGTCGCGATCCGACCCGAAGGCCGCGGACTGGCCCCGCATCCGGGAGGACCTGGAGAAGCTCCTGCGCAAGCCCGAGGACAAGAACCAGCAGAACAAGGACCAGAAGCAGGAGCAGCAGAAGGAGCAGCAGGATCAAAAGCAGAACCAGCAGAACCAGCAGAACAAAGATCAAAAACAGGATCAGAAGCAGGGTTCGCCCCAGAACTCCGGCAACTCCGGAGAAGCCAGGAACCCGCAGGCCCCGCAGCAATCCAAGGCCGAGGACAACGCGAACAAGGCCAACGAGAGCGCCTTCGGCAAAATGGGCCGCCCCTCTCCGACACCGCAGCCCCAAGGCGCGATGCAGAGGGTCGGAGGGGCCAGGAAGGACACCCAGGTTGACCCGGCGCGCAACGATCCCCAGCTCGCCGTACCCCTTGAGAAACTTGAACAGCTAAGAAACGATGACTCCCCCGCGGAGCTATTCGGCATGCTGCGCCGCGGCGAGCCGACACCGCCGCCGAGCGGCGGAAAGAACTGGTGAAACGAATGCCCTGGAACACCTCAAGAAGCCTGAGCCTCGCAGCCGCCCTCCTTGCCGCCGCGGCCGCACCGGGCCAGACCATCCAATGGAACCCGCCCGGCGGCCAAATGCCCGTCGGACAGGTCTACACGCTGCAGCTCGAATTCTCGGACTGCAGCCCGGACGACGTGCCAGCGCCGCCAAACGTCGACGGACTCACGCTGCAATATCAGGGCAAGTCGACCAACATCTCCCTCATCAACGGCACGTTCACCCGGAACGTGTCGGTCGCCTACGTCGCTCTGCTGAAAAAGCAGCAGGAGGTGGATATCCCCTCCTTCAAGGTGAAGACCAACAAGGGAGCCCTCAGCGTCCCCGCTGCCCATTTTGCGCCGTCAGGGGCGACGGTCGGATCCAACGGAATCGCCCTCGGCACCGTGGCCTCGGCCCGACTGGTCCCCTCGGCGCAATCCGTCTGGGCCGGCGAGGTTTTCGACCTCAAGTACACGATCGACATCGACTCCGGCTACAGCCCCACCTGGGGCCGTGGCACGTTCGATTGGGACCCGTCTCCCCTCGTGGCCGAGGAGTGGTCACAGCCCGAGCCCTTCACGACCCATGACAATGGGACTCGCAGCGGGCTCAGCTACCACACCCACGCGCTTGCCACGGGCTCGGGCCACATTCCGCTCAACGCGACGAGCCAGCTGGTGGAGCTGAGCGTCGGGGTCACCGGATTCGGGTTCTTCCAGCAGCGCCAGTACCAGGAGTTCGCCGTCGCGGACACTCCGGCCGCCATCGACGTGAGACCCCTGCCGCCAGCCCCCCAGGCCTTCTCGGGCGCCGTGGGCGATTTCCAGATATCCTCGAAGATCGTTCCCTCCCAGGTGAAGGCCGGCGAGCCGATCACCTGGACCATAGAGCTTGCGGGCTCGGGAAACTGGCCGGAGATCCGCGCCCTGCCCGCGAGGGAGGTTTCAAGCGAGTTCCAGGTGATCCAGCCGAAGCCCAAACGGACGCAGCCCCAGGGCAAGCTGTTCGAGGGAACCCTCTCGGAAGACGTGGTGCTGGTCGCGACGCATCCCGGCACCTACTCTATCGCGCCCCTCGACTTCACGTACTTCGACCCCCGCAGCGGGACGTACAAGACGATCACAGCCCCGGGCTCGACCGTAACCGTCGAGGACGCCGCGGTCTCCGGCCCCGGCCCGGGAGCGGTCGCCGCCGCGCCCGGAGTCCCGTCCATCAACGCCGATTCCAACGCGACGCAGGCCAAGGCGCCCGAGGCGCCCACGGGCGGCCTGGGCGATCCCCTGCCCCCCGGAGCGTGGGCAAGCCGGCCGCATGGGCCGTGGAGGGTCGCGTTCGCCTGCGCGACCCCGTTCGCCCTGCCGCTCATCGTCTGGATCGTCCTGGCCTACAGAAGGGCGCGTCGGACAGACCCCCTGCTTGCCCGAAGGACGGCGAGACTCGCGATTGCACGCACCCTCGAATTCCTGCGCTCCGCTCCGTCCCTGGAGAGGCCCCGTCTCCTTGTGCAGTGGCAGCATGACTCGGCTATCCTCTGGGGCATCGCCCATGCGGCACCGCCAGCCAGCAGCATCACCGACCCCGACTGGGAGGCCCTTTGGTCGGAGGCCGACCGCTGCCTGTACGGCAGCGCAGCGCTCCTGCCCTCCGACTGGGTCGCGCGCGCCCAGGCTGCCCTCGAGAAGAAAGCCCTGCCGGCCTTCCGTCCCGCAAGCCTCTTTGCCCCGAGAAACCTCCTTCCCTTTCTCGCCCTGGCCCTCGCCGCGGCGGTCCCCGGCAGCCTCGCCGGCGCGGACGCGACCTCCTCCTATCGCAGCGGGGAATTCGCGGCCGCCGCCAAGGCGTGGGGCGAGCAGATCGAGCGCGACCCACTCGACGTCGCCGCCCGGCACAACCTGTCGCTAGCGCTGGCGCAGCAGGACCGCTGGGGGGAGGCCGCGGCGCATGCCTCGGCCGCCTTCGTCCAGCGGGCGTGCGACCCGGCGGTGCGCCGCCAGCTTGCAGTCGCCTGCGACAAGGCGGGATTCGTGCCGGAGCCCGTCGAGCCCCTCATGCAGGCGGGACCGCTCCCGGCACTGGCGCGACTCGACTCGCCCTGGGGCTGGCAGCGCGACGGCCTTGCCGCTGCCGTCGTCGCGGCGGCAAGCCTCGCCGCGCTCATCGCTTGGGCCTACAGGCACCCGCGGCCGCGCTGGATTGCCGTTACCTCCCTCGTCCTGCTCGTCCTCTCGATACTGGCGCTTCTCGCGTGCACGGCTGCCTACCGGGCCTACGGCATCGCGGCCGACACGCGCGCCGTCATCGTTTGGCGCGCCGGCACCCTGCGCTCGATCCCGACCGAGGCCGACGTCTCGCAAAAGACGACCCCCTTGCCCGCGGGCAGCGCCGCGCTCGCGGACAAGTCTTTCCTGCACTGGATCCGCCTTTCCTTCCCCAACGGCGAGACGGGATGGGTTTCGCGCGAAGAGGCGGTGTTCATCTGGGGCGCGCCACCCAAGTGACCCCCCTCTTCCCCTGAGCCCCTTCAACGGACCGTCGTTTTGGACATGTGAACCGAATCCTACTCCGCGAGTTTTCCCGGATCGCGTAGTCTCGCATGTTTGGCACTCCCTAATAAATAAGGACTGCCGATATACGAGGTACCTTTAAGGGTGGTATTCAGGCAAAAGGTTGCAGCGGCCGCATGGCCGGTTACACTTGGGATGTTGGCGCACGAGCCACGAATATGGATTCCGATGCCAAGGGTTTATGGGTGCGTGACCCCACGTCTCCGATGAAGGAGTTTCTGAGGAGGCTCCTGCGCCCGGCGTTTCTGGGCTGGGTTGCGTGGAGGATCATGGGCTCCTTTACGGGAAGCTGGGCTCGCGCACGTCTGCGAGGCAGCGTCGGGCGGGCGGCAATGAGAACGGCCCTCCTGGCCTTCTGCGTGGTTTCCGCGGGGTATCCCGGACGGGCCCATGCGCAGACCGCAACCGCTCTCGCGCCGGTCGACGACACAGTCGGCGTCATCCTGGGCGGCGATGGACGCGTTTACGGCACGAACAACGACGCCGTTTCAGGCAATGCGACGGTGTTCTCCATGAATGCGGATGGCTCCGGCTTTGCCAGCGTCTACACGGTTACGGGCGCCACGCTCTATGGGCTGGTCCAGGGCGGCGATGGCCGTTTGTACGGGGTTGCGAGCCAAGGAAGCCAGTCGGAGCTGTTTGCGCTGACGACCGATGGGGCAACCTTTTCCGTACTCCATACATTCCCGTGGGGGTTGGGCGGGGCCGTACCGACCCAAGTGCCGTTGATCATCGGCAACGATGGCCGCCTGTACGGCACTACCTTGGACTCAATGGACGGGGGAATCATGACCGTGTTCGCGACCAATACGGACGGAACGGGATTCACAACGCTCTACACGTTTCCAAATTACGGCACAGCGGCGTACCCATTTGGCGTCATCCAGGGAAGCGACGGGAGGCTCTACGGCACGACGCTAGGCGGGATGGATGGCACCACCTCCGGGACGGTTTTCGCCCTGAACACCGACGGTACCGGTTACACAGAGCTCTACGTCTTTGAGAATGCCGATCTCCCGTTTAACGGCGTGATCCAAGGAAGCGATGGGAGACTTTATGGCATATTCATGGGCTCGGTGGGATCCACCATCGGGCAATTCATGTACGCACTGAACACCGACGGCACGGGCTTCACGACACCTATGCTGCTCGATATTCCAGACGGCGATCAATGCGTGGCCAACCTGCTTCAGGGCAGGGACGGCCTTCTCTATGGCATGGCGAGCGCGACGCCGCTGCTCACGGCTTTCGACGCGTCGGGCGCCAATGCAGAAGGGCAGGGCTACATGTTTTCGGTTGCCAGGGACGGCTCCGACTTCGCCACTCTCTGCCCCGTACCTGCAGGCTACTTCAATTCGGGCCTGGTCCAGGATGGCAGCGGGCGTCTCTATGGCTCGAGCTCCACTGAGGTCTACCGCTTTCTGGCTCCGCTGACCACATCGCTGACGGCGCCCACAACGGTTGTGGCCGGCGGAACCTTGACCTTGGCCGAGGGTCCGCCCGCAGCCGGGTATTCCTACCAATGGCTGTACGAGGGCGCGGACATCGCGGGCGCGACCAGTACCCAGCTTACCGTGCCCGCGATCGGCACTGCGCAGGCCGGTTATTACACGCTGCTCACGACCTCGCCCAACGCAACGGAGTCGGCGACGACGACCCATGTTTCGATTACCTCCAACGCTTGGCTGGCGAACCTCTCGTCGCGCATGTTGGTGGCGCCGGCGCAAAGCGCCGACGATATTCTGATCGCCGGATTCGTGACTACCGGCACGAGCGGGAAACAGTTGCTGCTTCGCGGCATCGGCCCGTCGCTCGCGACAGTCGGCGTCTCCAGCGGGCTATTGGCCGATCCCGAGCTGACGCTCTACTCGGGGCAGTCCGTGCTGGCCGGGCCCTTCAGCAGCTGGGCCTCCTCGCTTTCAACGCTCTTCACCCAGCTGGGAGCGTTCCCCTTGCCGGGCGGCTCCGCGGACGCTGCCACCTCCATGAGCGTCTCGCCTGGCGCTTACACCGCTGAGCTGACGTCAACGAATGGGCGGGATGGGATAGGCATGGTCGAGATCTACGATGCGGACCATGGGGCGCCCCCTAACCGGCTGGTCAATCTTTCCGTCCGCGGATACGTGGGGACCGGCGCCAACGTGCTGATCGGCGGCTTCGTGATCGCGGGCTCGAGTTCCGAGACCGTGCTCATTCGGGCAATCGGACCGGGACTCATGCAATACATGGCCAATATTGAGGGTTTGCTGTGGGATCCCGTGCTCACGGTATTCGACAGTTCCGGAAAGACCGTGGCGACAATCACGGGTTGGAGCCAGCTGCCCCAAGTGGGCAATTCAACCGTGGCGGCTGGATTCCAGGCTGCGACGAACGCGGCCATGGAGTCTGCCGGCGCTTTCGCCATAGCGCCCGGAGCGGACTCGGCAATGGTGCTTACGTTGCCTCCGGGCGACTACACCGCCCAGGTGTCAAGTGCCTCAGGAGCCACAGGCATTGCGCTTTTTGAAGTCTACGAGGTCCCGGGGAACTCTGACTGAAGGGGACCTAGCCGCACTATTTCACGAAGTGCGCTCGACCCGGCCTTGTGCGCTAGCAAACGCCGGTTTCCAGCGAGCGCCTTTCTGCAGCGTGCAGTGCCTTTCCCCCTTAACGACCCTGCTCTTGCTGGGGATTAAGGCCCTCTGCGATTCCAATTTTCAGGAATTATCTGGGCGAGCCCAGCGCGAGGGTCTTGCGGACCATCCGCGCCATCGACTCCGAGGGGTTGAGCTCGGCGACGGCGCGCACCCGCACCCAGGCAAGGGCCTTGGACTCGTTCGACACGGTGAGCGGCTCGGCCGGGTCGGCCTCGATAAGGAACCGAAGGTCGTGATGCCAGTGGCCGGGCTCGGCGCCCCTCGCCGGGATCCAGTGCCGGTCCACGTCGAAGACCTCGTTGCGCACGGCCCTGAGGCTGCGCAGTCCGCTCTCCTCGACGGCCTCCCTCATGGCGACGGCCAGAAGGTTCGGATCCCCGTCGGCATGGCCCCCAAGCTGGAGCCACTTTCCGAGCTTTCGGTGGAGCGTGAGGAGCGTCTGCGAACGGTCCGGGCTGACGATCCATGCCGAACCGGTGACATGCCCGGGCAGGCAGCTGCGCAAGAGGCAGTCGGGATGGGCCGTGACGAGTTCGACCGTCTCGCGCACGGCGGAGGCCTCCTCGCGCGAGAGGGCCCCCGAGGCGTGGGCCGACAGAAGTGCCAGTACCGCGTTCCGGTGCATCGCCTCAGGGCTCGTTTCGCCAGATTGCGTCCACCTCGAAGCGGCTCGGGCTCTCGAGAAGGCTCCAGATCTGCGGCACTGTGTCGGCCACGGAGAAGAGGGACTGTAGCCCAGGGGACTTGAAGCGCTCCCGGGTCATGCGCTCGAAGAAGCGCAGCAGCTCGTCGTAGTAGCCCTCCTGGTTGAAAATGATGACCTGCTTGTCCGTGCGGTTGATGTAGCGCAGCGTCATGATCTCCGCCAGCTCCTCCAGGGTGCCGATCCCGCCGGGAAGCGCCAGGAACGCGCTCGCCCGCTCCTCCATCACCCGCTTGCGCTCGCGCATCGAGCCCACGATCAGCAGCTCGTCGGCCTCCGTGTAGGCCAGCTCCCTCTCCTTCATGAACTCCGGTATGACGCCGACCACGTGACCCCCGGCGGCCTTCACAGACCTGGCGACCGAACCCATCATTCCGGCGTTGCCGCCGCCGTACACAAGACCCCATCCGTTGGCCACCATGGACCGGCCGACCTCCTCCGAGCGCTCGTAGTACCTGGACTCCAGCCTTGTTGAGGATCCGCAATAGACGCAGAGGAGCTTTGCCATGGGTTTTGTCACTGCTACAATGGGCACAACCTTCCCAAACTGAACCAAAATTCGTGAGCTCGACCAAGAATTACCGCGGCAGGCTGGCCCCCTCCCCTACCGGATTCCTGCATATGGGGCATGCGCGCACGTTCTGGATCGCGCAGGAGCGGGCTCGGGAGGCAGGCGGACACCTGGTCCTGCGCAACGACGACCTGGACGCGGCCCGCTACCGGATGAACTTTGCGGAGGCCATGCTGGAGGACATGCGGTGGTTCGGCTTCAGGTGGGCCGAAGGGCCCGACATCGGCGGGCCGCACGCCCCCTACAGCCAGAGCCAGCGCCGCAGCATCTACAGGGCTTCCCTCGAGCTCCTTCACGCCGAGGGGCTGATCTATCCGTGCTCCCGCTCCCGGCGCGACGTGATCGAGGCCGCCGGCGCGCCCCACGAGGGCGACGAGGACGACGAGCCCCTGTTCCCGGCCTCGCTCAGGCCCGACCCGATGGCGCCGCTGCCGCCCCTCGGCGAGCACATCAGCGTCAACTGGCGCCTGCGGGTGCCGGACGGCGAGGAGATCTCCTTCGACGACACTCGGCTCGGCCCCCAGAGCGCCGTCGCGGGCCGGGACTTCGGCGATTTCCCGGTGTGGCGCAGGGACGACTGCCCGAGCTACCAGCTGGCCTGCGCAGTGGACGACGCCCTTATGGGGATCACGGAGGTGGTCAGGGGCGCCGACCTCGTTCGCTCGACCTTCAGGCAGATCCTGATCTACCGCGCACTCGGGATGCGGATACCCGAGTTCCACCATTGCCCGCTGGTGACCGACGAGCAGGGAGTGCGCCTGGCGAAGCGCCACGACGCGCTGAGCCTCAGGGCGCTGCGCAAGCGCGGCCTTTCGCCTGAGGCCATCCGCGCCCAATGGGGCGCGTGACGAGGCTTGCCGAAATCCCCCGATTGTCCTTCTTCGGTTGAGGCGCCCCGCAAACCCCAGAACCCACGCCCCATGAGAACCCTGATCGCACTCGCCCTCCTCGCTCTGGTCCCCCTTCACACACGGGCCGATACGATCGACCTCGGCACCCACGGAGCCCTCAACCTCGCCGTGCCCAAGGGCTGGAAGGCAACGACCAGCACGCAGGCCGACGTCGGGCTCACGATCCAGCTGACGCCCCCGGACAGCGTGAACGCCCAGGGCCTGATCACGCTGGTCTACGTGCCCAAGGGCGAGGTCACCTCAAAGGGCGACGTCGACGAGAAGGTGCTGCTCGCCGGCGACAACTACGTCGATCAGTCCCTCGAGAAGAAGAAGACCCTGCGCAGCTTCAACATGGGCAACGGGGCGTACGGCTCGTACTGCTTCTTCACCGACGCCTTGCTGGTGGGCCACGCTCCCGCAAAGGGCAATTTCAAGGCGGTGGCCTCGGGCATCGTCTGGTTCAACGCCGACCTGTCGGCCGTCGTCAGCCTGCTGACCGACGATGAGAAGGGCCCCGACTTCGCCGCGATGCTCTCGGCGGTTTCGAGCGCACGGCTGGTGTCCAAGTGAGCGCCAGGCCGGCAGCCGGGAGGCCCCAAAAGCAGGAGGGCAAGGCCGCTCCCCTGGCGCGCATCGGGGTCATCAATGTCTCCGACCGGGCGAGCGCAGGGGTCTACGAGGACACCCCCGGCAAGGCCTGCGTCGCTCTTCTCATGGAGTGGCTGGCCACTCCCTTTGACGTCGACTATCGGGTCGTTCCCGACGAGCGCGCGCAGATCGAGGCGGAGCTGAGGCGCATGTGCGACGACACCCGCTGCTGCCTCGTCGTGACGACCGGGGGCACCGGGCCCGCGGTGCGCGACGTGACCCCAGAGGCCACCGAGGCCGTCTGTGACAGGCTGCTGCCGGGCTTCGGCGAGCTCATGCGATCGGCGTCGCTCAAGTTCGTCCCGACCGCCATCCTCTCGCGACAGGTGGCCGGAGTGCGAGGGAGCACGCTGATTATCAACCTGCCCGGCCGGCCCAAGGCGATCCGCGAGAACCTCGAGGCCGTGTTCCCGGCGGTGCCCTACTGCATCGACCTGCTCGGCGGGCCTCGTCTTGAGGCAAACGGGGCGGCGATGAAGGTTTTCCGCCCCGGCCAGCCCTGACGCGGGCGGCCGGAGCCGTGTTGCACTCGGGTTCAGTCGGGCAATAATGACCCCCTCCGCAATTCCCATGATGAAACTATCCGCACCCAATCTCACCCAGCACCCGCCCCGCAGCGGCCGCGTCCAGCTCGGCGGCTACGTCCACCTGCCACGCCTCCTTGACAAGGCCCGGGCCTCCCTGGCACGCAAGAACGGCGACTACAAATACAACTGCGCGCTGGACCAGAACTTCTTCGCGTTCACGAAGATCGACCCCAAGGCATTCCTGGCCGAGGTGAAGCGCGGCCGCAGCGACACGCAGATGCTCGCCTGGGTCCGCAGGAAGACCAAACGCCTCCCCTCCGAGGTCGCCGCATGGTCGGCATGGCTGTCGACGCACGGTCCAGGCGGGACCGACGGACATGCCTGGATAAGCGAGAGTGTTAAGAGGCTCGCCAAGGGGCGGGACGACGTGAGGACCTTCTTCGACCTGCTCGACCTCGACGATTACGTCAGCTTCGGCGGCAACGCCTGAGCCAGCCGGGCCTACAGCTCCGTGTACTTTGCGGAGCGCCCCCGCGCCTTCTCCACGGGGTACTTGTGCGCGTTCGCGAGCATCTTGGCCTCTATCGTCTCGGCGAGGTCGAGCCCCGTGGCGTTTGCAAATTCGAGCGCATAGATGACCACGTCGGCGAGCTCCTCGCCGATCTTCTGCCTTTTCGCGGGATCCTTGGCCACGGCCCGCGACTCCTCGGGACTCGCCCAGAGGAAATGCTCCATCAGCTCGCCGGCCTCGGCCGCAAGCGCCATGCTCAGGTTCTTCGGGGCGTGGAACTGCTCCCAGTCGCGCTCGCGCGCGAACGCGAGCACGCGCTCCTTGAGCTCGGCTACCGTGGTGGCTGAATCGGAGAATGCGTTCATGGGCCCACTGTAGTCTCTCCCGGGCCCCGGGCAACCGCGCTCCGCTCCGGCCTCCCAATTTTGAATTATACTTGGCACGAAGGCTGCATTGTGCATGTTTAACGACCGTTCCAATGGCACAGACCCTCAAACATCATTCCAGCCTGGCCGGCACTTCGATCACGAAGGCCGTCCGATTTGGCTGTGCCATGATGCGTCTGGTCGCCATTTCCAATTGGAATAAAACGGCCAGCGCGGGCTTCGAGGTCTAAACCCTCCCAACCAGGAAGACGTTTAGAAACAACCGAAGCCCGGAGGCCAAAAGCCCCCAGGAGGCAACTGCCTTTCCACCATGAACACGACACACCAGACCCTGAGCACCCTCAGCCGCAGCACGAAGGCCTACAAAGCGTCCGACGCAATGTTCCGCCAGCCGAGCTACGACTGCCGTGAGCTCCCGGACGCGGTCAGCATCGTCGTCTACGTACCCGGTGTCGGCGCCTCCGGCGTTGAGATCGAGGCGTACGGCCCCGACCTCCTCGTCACCGCGCGAAAGGAGAAGTTTGTCCGTGTGAACTGGCAGTCACTTCATCTCGAGGGTTCGCAGCGCGACTATCGGCTGCGGCTGCGCCTGGGTCTGGGCTTCGATTACTCCCAGATGCAGGCCGACATCCACGAGGGCGTCCTTAACCTGTCGGTGCCCAAGCGCCAGGAGAACCCTGCGCATGCGAACCGTCTCAGGCATGTAGCGTAGGCCGCACCCGCGCGCCCGCGCACGGCCCGCTCGCCATCCGGCGGCGGTCGCTGCGCGCGGGCGCCGGGCTGGAAAAGGGGAAATGTTCGAAAAATATCGGCACTTTTTTAGGCGCCGATTGTCGAATCCTCCACCATGACACCGATGCTACAGTTTGTGACACAACCTGCGACCCCGAAGGAGGCGGCGACACGCGCCGTCGCCCGGGAGGATGCAAGGTGGGTGAGACCCGTATTCAGGCCGCCGCCGCTCAATGTTAATCCGGGCCGTCCGCAGCTGCCCTACTTGGAAACGATCCAGCGCACCGAACCGAGCGCGTTCTCAGCGTCTGCCAGGGCGATGCCGAGATAGCTCGCGATTGATTCGGCCTCCTCGTCAAACCTCCACGGGGGATTGACGATGAGCATGCCGCTTCCGCGCATCCCCTCGCGCCGGGGATCAACAACCAGTTCGACGGCCAGGCAAGGAGCGCCAAGAGCCCTTATTGCGCCGTCGAACTCCTCCGGGCGGACCCTGTCGGTCATCGGGTACCAGACGGCAAATGTGGCGGAAGCAAGCCGCCCCAGGCCTTCGCCCAACGCCGCGCACACGCTGTCCCACTCACCGGTTGACTCGTAGGGCGGATCCACGAGGACCAGCGCCCGGCGCTCCCTGGGCGGCAGGCAGGCCTTGATGGCGCCGTAGCCGTCGTCCTCGCGCACGGAAACCCGGCGCTCCCCCTCGAACTCGGCCCTTAGCGCGGCGCATTCTGCCGGGTGGCGCTCCCAAAGCTCCATCCGGTCCTGCTCCCGGCAGAGGCTGCGGACGATCCGCGGCGATCCTGGGTAGAAACGCGGCTGGCCGGTGAGGTTGCCCCTGCCGCGGTCGAAGGAGCGCACCAATGCCAGATAATCCTCGACCTCGGCAGGCACCCCGCGCGCCTCCCAAAGGCGCCCGATCCCCGCTGGCCATTCGGGCTGACGGGCCCGGGTGTCTCCCTCGGCGGCCTTGGAGAGGTCGTAACAACCCCTGCCGGCATGGGTGTCCAGGAAGAGGAAACCCGTGTCCTTGCGCTGGAAAGCGCGGACGAGGCGCACCAGCAGGGCGTGCTTGAATACGTCCGCATGGTTGCCGGCGTGAAACGAATGCCTGTAATTCACACCCTTGGGCTTCTTTCATTGCACCGGCGCTCTGCAATCCGATAATCAGCGGGCCATGAAATTAAATCCAGCGCTCACCCCACTCTGCGCGGTTTTTCTGACCTGCGCCCTGCACGCCCAGAGCTTCGAAGGGAAGGTCACCCTGTCGCTCACGTCGTCCTCCAGCGACGCACCCCAGTCGATGAGCCTGAGCCTTCGCGACGGATTCATGCGGACCGATGTCGCCAGCGCACGCGGCACTATGAGCGCCATCCTCGACTGGAAGAATCAGCAGATGATCATCCTCATGCCCCAGCAGAGGATGTACATGGTCCAGCCGCTCCAGCAGTCCCCCGCCATGCTGGCGCAGGCCGGCGCCGCCGCGCCGGGAAATCTCTCGGCGGGTCCGGCGCCCACCCTCCAGGAAACCGGCGTCAAAGAGACGATCCTGGGCTACGACTGCACCAAGTACGTTTCCTCCGCCAAGGACGGCACCTCCGAGATCTGGGTCACCGACCAGCTGGGGATGTTCACCGGGCTCTTCCATGGCGGCGGACCAGGGGGCCGGGGCGCACAGGCTCCCCAGGCCTGGGAATCGGCCCTGAAGGGGCGCAATTTCTTCCCGATGAGGGTTGTCACCAGCCGCGGCGGTAAGGGGACCTTCCGTCTGGAGGTAACCGCCGTCCAGAAGGGAAGCCTGCCGGACTCGCTGTTCGCCCCGCCGGTAGGCTGGCGCAAGATCGACATGAGCGGCTTCACGGGAGGCGCCATGCCCGGCGCCCTTCCCGGGGCGCACCCCCCATCTGGGAACAACTGAGTGGCAGCCCTGCCCATTCGAATCGTATCAGATGTTCATTTCGCCGAGCGGGCGAGCCGCGTCCGCGCGCTCAGCCAGCTCAGGCCGCTGGCTGACGGGGTCTCAACCCTCATCTTCAACGGCGACACGATGGACACCCGCCCGGGCCAGGACAACGAGCGCACCGCGCGCATCCGCCGCGAGGTGCTCGACTACTTCGGCTCGTGCGCCACGCCGGTCGTGTTCCTCACGGGCAACCACGACCCCGACCTGACTCCGCAGCATTCCATGGAGCTGGCCTCGGGCCGGGTGCTCGTCACCCACGGCGACGTGCTTTTCGACAATATCGTGCCCTGGTCGACCGAGGCGAAGGTCATGCGCCTTAAGGTCATCCAGGCCCTGGCCGCGCTGCCGGAGGACGGGAGCTCACGGCTGGAGGGCCGCCTCGACGCCTTCCGTTGCGCCGCGGCCTCCATTCACCAGCGCCACCAGTCGGAGCAGGACACCCTGCGCTACGCCATCCGCCTTGCAGGCGACACGGTGTGGCCCCCAAACCGGGTCCTCAAGATCCTCCGGGCCTGGCGCGAGGCGCCGGGACGGGCAGCGGCGCTGGCCCGCCGCCACCGTCCGAAGGCCAAGTTCATCGTCATCGGCCACACCCACAGGCCCGGCGTCTGGCGCACGGCCCTGGGCATCGTGGTGGTGAACACGGGCTCGTTCTGCCGGCCCTTCGGCGCCATGGCGGCAGAGGTCGGGCCATGCACGCTGATCGTGCGCCGAATCGTCCAGAAGGGCGCCGACTTCCATCCCGGCGCGAAGGTCGCCGAGTTTCCCCTATCATGAGCACGGAATTCGGATGGTGGAACAAGGACCCCGAGCTTGGAAAGTTCCAGGTCAGGGCGAGCGTGCACGGCGGAGGTCTGACCTGGGAGCGTAAGCAGGGTCATCACACCAGCTGGCTCGTGCACAAGCCCACGGAGGCCGACTGGGAGAGGCTCATGCACGAGGCCGGCCGCAGAGTTCCCCGCCGCCTGCTCTCGCCCAAGCAGTTCGCGGAGATTGTCAGGCTGCGCGAGCAGCGCTAGGATTGCCCCCCTTTTACATGCCCAAAATCGACGTCAACAAGGTCGCTGAGATCCTAAAGAAGAACCACATCGACCCCGCGGTCCTGCGCCGCGTGGTCGAGGAGATGAACCTGGCCGCGCAGCCGGACCCCGGCGAGGCAGAGCCCGTTCCCCCGGTCAAGAAGCAGTTCGTCATCCTGGCGAGCGACCCCGAGGGGAGGCTGCCCAAGGCCGACTTCACCGGCTGGGTCCTGCAGATCCCGGAAAGCGAGAGCCCGGCGACCACCGTGGACCGCATCCTCAGGGGAGCCTACGACTACAACGCCTCCAAGAAGGGCCGCCTCTATCCCGCCAAGACCCTCGGGGAAGCCATTGAGAACGTCCCCGCCAAGTTCTTCAAGGAGGCGGAACTCTGGATCAAGACCAAGGAGCCCGTGCTCGTCGTGCGCACGGACAACGAGATCCCCAAGGAGTAGGCCCCGCTCACCTCAGGCCGTAGGCCGCCGGGTCGAAGCCGCGGGCCTTGACCGCATCCCCGAGGGCTTTCTTGTCGATGCGGTCACCGATGCGGACGGCGTTCGCCCGGAACCAGCCCTGGGGCATCTCGAGGACATACTGGATCTCCGAGCTTCGGGAGGTGACCCCCCGCTCATCGAGCGGGATCATCGGGTAGACCTCCATGATCACCCCCTCGGGATTGGCATAGGCGATCTCCAGGGGTTCAGGTGTGTTGCGCATCCAGTAGTTCTGGCGCTCCGGTGCGCGGTAGACAAAGATCATCCCTTCGTCTTTGCCGAGGTCCGGCCTCTGCATCAGGCCGCGCTCCTTCTCGGCGTCGAGCACAGCCAACTGAACACTCGCAGGGTGGCCCGCGACCTGGACGGTGAAGTGATCCCAGATGGTCTTCAGGGGCTCGTCCTGCGCCTTCTGGGCCCCGCAGCCCGACATGCAAGTCGAGAGCAGCGCGACCAAGGCAAGCCTCATCCAGGACGAAACCGGATTTGCATTTTTCACAGGTTCGAAGGTTAATGGATGTCGCCCAAGTTAGACAACCCTCGTCTGTCAAATGGCCACTCAAAAAACCCGTGACGTCCTCATCTACTGCGACACGGCGCGTAGCGCCGACGCCCTGTACTTCGGGGGCGTCGGCGTTCCCGACCCCTTCATCGCCCTGGGCATCCGGGGCAAGAAGATCGCAGTCGTCTCCGCCCTGGAGTTCGGCCGGGTCAAGCGCGACTCGGACTTCGACTCCGTCCTCTCCCTCGAGGCCTGCTCGGAGCGCGCGCTCCAGGCCTGGCCCAAGAGCCCGGCGGGACCGGCCCGGGTCGTCGCCCTGCTGGTGCACGAGCTCAAGGCCGGCGCCCTGACCGTTCCCCAGGACTTTCCTGCGGGCTTATACCGCGACCTGCTCACGCTCGGTGTGCGCGTCCTCGTGGCCGATGGCATGCTCTTCCCCCAGCGCGAGACGAAGACGGCGGCCGAGGCGGCCGCCCTGCGGGAGGGCAACCGCTGCAGCGCTGCGGGAATCGCGGCCGCGGAGGCCGTTCTAAGGGCGAGCCGCGCCCGGGCGGGCAGGCTCTACTACAAGGGCAGCGAGCTTACGAGCGAGCGCCTCAAGGTGGCGGTGGAGACCGCATGCATCGAACAGGGCTCCGTCTCCGACTCCACCATCATCGCCGGCGGCGACCAGGCGTGCGACCCGCACAACCGCGGAAGCGGCCCCGTGCGCCCAGGCGAGCTCATCATCGTGGACGTTTTTCCCAGGGTCTCGGCCACGGGATTCCACGGCGACATGACGCGGACGTTCCTGAAGGGGCGCGCCAGCGACGCACAGAAGGCCATCGTGGCTGCCGTCCGTGCGGCACAGGTCAACGCCCTTGCGACCATTAAGGCCGGTGTCGAGGCCAGCCTCGTCCACCGCAGGGTCGAGGAAACCTTCGCCGCCCGCGGCTTCGAGACCCGGCGCACGGCGAGCGGCTCGGTGGGTTTCTTCCACGGCACCGGCCACGGGCTCGGCCTTGAGGTGCATGAGCCGCCCCGCATGAACGGCACGTCCCACTACCCCCTCAAAAAGGGAACCGTGGTGACCGTCGAGCCGGGCCTCTACTACCCCGGCGTCGGCGCCTGCAGAATCGAGGACGTCGTTCAGGTCACCTCCGGCGCGCCGAAGATGCTTTCGCGCTACCACTACACCTGGCAGCTGCGCTGAGCGGCGCGGCACGACTCCATGTCAATCACATCCCAACAGGCGAAGGCGCTTCTCAGGCGCATTGCGAGGCTGCGGATCCTGGTGATCGGCGACGTGATGCTCGACCACTATGTCTGGGGCGACGCCACGCGGATCTCGCCTGAGGCCCCCGTCCCGGTCATCGACATCGCCCGCGATACCTGGACCGCGGGCGGCGCGGCGAACGTGGCCTCCAACATCGCCGCCCTCGGCGCCCGCTGCACGCTTTTCGGCTTCATCGGGACGGACCCCGACGGGTCGCGCCTGAGGAAGATCGTGCGCGGCCTGGGCGTCGACGTGGTCGCGGCCCCGGGCAAGGGCTCCACGATCGTGAAGACGCGCGTGCTCGTGCAGCGCCAGCAGCTTTGCAGGCTCGACCGCGAGTCGATCCCCTCGGCCTACGCGGTCGATCCCGCACGCGCCGCCCGGATGCTTTCCAGGGCCATCCGCTCGAGCGACGCCGTCATCATGTCGGACTACGCAAAGGGGCTGCTCACGAGCCCGCTGGTGGCCAAGGTGACCGAGCTCGCCCGCAGGGCGGGAACGTTCATCGCGCTCGACCCCAAGCCAAAACATCCCCTCGAGTTCAGCAACCTGGACCTCATCACGCCCAACAAGCGCGAGGCCCTGCTGCTTGCAGGGTTGGAGCCCGAGCCCGGCGCTGCCTTCCCCGCGGCCGAAGTCTGCGCGCTCCTCGAAGAGCGCCACCACACGCAGAACGTCGTCGTAACCCTGGGTGAGGACGGCATGCTCCTGAGCTCCCGCGGAAAGGTCATTAAGACGATCCCCACGGCGGCCCGGGAGATCTTCGACGTGTCCGGGGCCGGGGACACCGCGCTCGCCGCCCTCGTGCTCGCCCTGACCTCGGGCGCGCCGCTCGAACAGGCGGCCCACTTCTCGAACGCCGCCGCAGGCGTCGTTGTCGCCAAGCTCGGAACCGCCACCGTCAACCCGCAGGAGCTCGTCGAGCACATCTCGCACCCGTCGTGAACCGGGCCCTCTTTCTCGACCGAGACGGCACGCTGATCGTCGACAAGGTTTACCTCAGCGACCCGGACGGCGTGGAGCTGATTGCGGGAGCCCGGGAGGGGCTGGTCCGCGCCCGGCAGCTGGGCTACTTTATCTTCCTCTTCACCAACCAGTCCGGCATCGGTCGCGGGCTCTTCAAGATCGAGGACACCCAACGGGTGAACGCCCGCATGGAGCAGCTGCTGGCGCTCGCAGCGCCGGTCTTCGACGGCATCTGCGTCGCGCCCGAGGGACCGGATGATCCGCCGGTCTACAGGAAGCCGTCACCGCGCTACATCCTCGAAACCGTCGCCGCCCACTCTCTCGATCCGGGCGAATGCTGGATGGTGGGCGACTCGGCGGCCGACATGCGGGCAGCTTTCGCCGCGGGAATCCGCGCGGCCGCGGTGCGCACCGGACGGGTTCCACCCGAATCCCTGCCCGAGGTGGCCCAGGGAAAGGTGCCTGTCTTTGCCGACTTCGGCTCGTTCGCAGCCACCCTAAGATGAAGCTTCGCCTCGACGACCTGATCGTCGCCCGGGGGCTCGCAGAGTCAAAGACCCAGGCAAAGGCCCTCGTCATGGCCGGGCGCGTTTTCAGCGGCACGCAGCGCCTCGACAAGCCGGGACGCGAGTTTGCCGACGACCTCCCGCTCAGCGTGCTTCAGCCGCCGCGCTTCGTCAGCCGCGGGGGCGAGAAACTGCAGGCGGCGCTCGAGCGTTTTGCAGTCGACCTGAAGGGAGCCCACGTCCTGGACATCGGGGCCTCGACCGGCGGCTTCACCGACTGCTCCCTGCAGGCGGGGGCCGCATCGGTCACCTGTGTCGATGTCGGCAGGGCGCAGCTGCATTCCCGACTGCGGGCGGACCCGCGCGTGACGAACATCGAGAAGCTCAACGCCCGGCACCTGGCGAGGTCCGACCTGCCCCGGGGCGAGTTCGACGCCGTCGTGATGGACGTCTCCTTCATCTCGCTCAAGTCCGTGCTTGAGCCCGTCTGGCCGCTGCTGAGGAAGGGTGGCGTCCTGATCGCGCTCGTGAAGCCGCAGTTCGAGGCGGGAAAGGCGCAGGCCGACAAGGGGCGCGGCGTCATCCGCGACCGCGCCGTCCAGGAGGCGGTGCTCGTGTCGGTGCGCGAGTTCGCGCTGGCGCGCCTCGCCTCGGCCGGGCTCGTCGGAACGATGGACTCTCCGATCGAGGGCGCGGACGGCAACAGGGAATTCCTGTTGTGCCTCCGCCGCTCGTAGGACATTACCGGCTCAGGCGCCCTCGCCCCCTCCATGAAGCCCATCCGCTCGCTCGCCTTTGTCATCAATGCCGCAAAACCCGGCGCGGTGCTCCTGGCGCGCGAACTCGTGACCATCGCCCGCGCCCGCGGCATCCGCCTGAAGAAAACGACGCGCTTCCCCCTGCCCCAGCGCTTCCTGCGCGGGTGGGATGCATGCTGCGTCATCGGGGGCGACGGCACGCTCCTGGCGGTCGCCCGAGAGGCCGCTGTCGAGCAGGTCCCCGTGATCGGGGTCAACCGCGGCAGCCTCGGCTTTCTCACGATATTCTCGTCCGAGGAGGCGCGGCTGGGTTTCGCCGGCATCCTCCAGGGCTCATACCGGCTCGACCACAGGGCCATGCTCGCCTGCTCCGTCGGCAAGGGGCCGGCCCAGCTCGCCCTCAACGACGTGCTGATTAAGGAGGAATCCAGCGCGCGCCTCGTCCACCTCGAGGTCTTTGCGGATCGCGCCCTCGTGACCGACTACCTCTGCGACGGCCTCATCTTTGCGACGGCCACGGGCTCCACGGCCTACAACCTGTCGGCGGGCGGCCCTATCGTGCACCCGGCCTCGGCGGTGGTCGCCATGACCCCCATCTGCCCGCACACCCTGACCAACCGCTCGATCATCTTTCGCGACACCGTGAGGCTTAGGGTGCACAACCGCTCCTTTGCCTCCCGGGTCCTGGTCGCCATCGACGGGCACGGCCAGCTTCGCGCAGGCGCCGACGAGCCGATCAACATCTCCGTCTCCAACGTGTGCTTCCCGCTGGTTCAGCCCCAGGGCTTCTCGTATTTCTCGGTCGTCCGCAGCAAGCTCAAATGGAGCGGTGGCGCGGCCGAGCGCGAGCCCGCAAGGCGCGACTAGGGCCGAACGACCAGCTGCGTCCTCGCCTCGCGCCTGAGCCTGAGGGCGGCGAACTGGGCGACGTCGCCGATTCCGACGGTGTCGATCAGGGCGTCGTAGTCCTTCCAGTGGTTCACAGGACGACCCTGGAGCGCGTCGAGCGCCGCCTGCATCGCCCTTGAGGAGTTGGTCTGGAGCATCTTGCGGTGCCCGGCCTTCAGGCGCACCTGGCACCTGCGCAGCTCCTCCTGGGAGATGTCCCCGGACGCCACGCGGGCAATCTCGGCATCGATTTCGGCGACGACCTCCTGCTCCTTGCCGGGCTGCGTCCCCGCCATGAAGAAGAACATCGCCGCGCTCCTGCCCGTGATGCGCCCCGAACGGACAAAGTAGGCCAGGCCCTTCTGCTCGCGCACCCTCTCGAAGAGCCTCGAGGCCATGCCGCTGAAGAGCTCGTCGGCAACCTCGGCGGCGTAGAAGTCCGGAGCGTCGATGACCGCGCCGGGAAAGGCCTGCATGACGATGGCCTGCTCCCTCGGCTGCGTCTCGACGAAGTCTCCGACTTCCGCCGGACCGCTAAAGGCGGGTCCCGCGGCAATGGCCGTTCCCCGCGGCACCCTGCCGAGGAAGGCCTTCATCTTCGGAATGAGGCTGTTCGGCTCGAAGTCCCCGGCGACCGAGAGGATGACCCCCGGGCCAACGAGGAGCCTGTCCCAAAGCTGCGCCAAGTCGCTCGCGCCGGTGCTAGAGACCCCCTCGCTGTCGCCCTGCGCGCTCAGTGCCATCGGGTGCTTCCCGAAAAATTTCCTCCTGAGGAGCTTGCGTGCGCTCGCAACGACGTCGTCGTTCTCCTCGCGCAGCCCGGCAAGCTGGGCGTCCCGCTCGATCGCAAGCGCGGAACCCTTGAACGCAGGCTCGAGAGCGGCGTCCGAAATGAGCCCCAGCGCTAGCTCGGCGTCCCCCGGCAGGACCTCCGCCATCAGCCCGAGCGTGTTTTCCCCCGAGAACGAGCTGAACGATCCCCCGACCTCCTCGATCCTGTGGGCGACCTCAGCGGCGCTGCGTCTGCGGGTGTCCTTGGTCAGGAGCGTCGCCAGGAGCGCGGAACTTCCCCTGCGGTCGGAACGCTCACAGACCGGCCCCCCAAGGGCGATGAGCCTGAAGTGCAGGTTGGGGAGGCGCCGGTCGACCTGGTAGGCGATGCGGGCACCGTTGGGCAGGCGGACCAGCTCGAAGTCGGGCCTCGTCGCAGCGGAGGACTGCGCGGCGCCGTGCGGCGGCGCGGCGGACTCCGGCTCCGATGACACCGCGATCAGGCGGCCGGGCACCAGGTGCTCGCGCACGGCCCGCACAAGGTCGGAGGGTCCCACCCTGCCCAGGCGCTCGAAGTAGGTTCCGCTGAACTCGAGGTCGCCGACCACCACCTCAGCCATGCCCAGCCGGGATGCCTGCCCGCTCATGGTCTTGCATGTGTTGATCTCCCCAACGACCGATTGGCGGTACGCCTTGCGGGCCTGGCGCGCGTCAAAGGCGCCCTGCTTTCCCAGGGACGCAACAAGGGACTGGATGGCCGTCTCGGCCGCGGCCCTGCCGCCGGCGTCGCAGGTAAAGGAGATGCAGAAGAGCCCGCTTGAGCCAGGATTCCAGCTCGACGCATCGATCGTGTGGACCAGCCGCCGCTTCTCGCGGATCTCCTGCCAAAGAATAGAGCTGTCGCCGCCCCCGAGGACGACGGCCAGGAGGTCCAGCGCCGGGGCCACCGGGTCGGTCAATCCCGGGATGGGCCAGGCCATGATACCCCTGACGATCTCGACCTTTTCGGCGAGGCGGAGAATTCGGGGGCCGAGCTGCAGAGGCTCCACGGGCACGAGAACGGGCGCCAGCCTGGAACGGGGCGCCTCCCCGAAGTGGCGCTCCACCACCGCGCGGGCCAGGTCCACGTCGACGTCGCCGGCGATGATTACGACCATGTTGTTCGGCACGTAGCGCTCGTGGTAGTAGGCCAGCAGCGCCTCCCTGTCGGCCGCCGCGAAGACGTCGCGGTGGCCGATGACGGGCTGCCGGTAGGGATGCTCCCGAAACGCCGTCGCAAAGACGGACTCCCATATCCTACTGTCCGGGTCGTCGCGGGTCATCGCGATCTCGCGGAGGATCACCTGCTTTTCCTTCTCGACCTCCTCGGCCGGCAGCGTCGAGTGAAGGACGGCGTCGGCGAGCACGTCCACCGCCACCTCCAGGCGCTCGCTCGGCAGGTCGATGTAGTAGACGGTCCGGTCAAAGGTCGTGTACGCGTTGATGTAGCCCCCGTTGGCCTGGACCGTCGCGGAGATCTCGCGGCCGGAGCGGCGCGTCGTGCCCTTGAAGAGCATGTGCTCGAGGTAGTGCGATAGTCCGGCCCCGAGCTGGGTTCCCTCGTGGATGCTGCCCGTGCGCACCCAGACCTGGACGGAAGCCAGGGCGGCCGAACGGTCGGGCTTGATGAGGACCGTCAGTCCGTTCGCAAGCACGGCCCGCTCCACGGGCTCACGCCAAAATGCGTCGAGGAGGGCGCGCTCCGAGCGCGGGGTTTTGGTTTTCTGCATCAAGGTCGAGCTCAGGCGGACCCAACGGCCTCGGCAGGCGGCGCCCCCTTGGGGCGCTGGGTCGGCTGAAAGGGCTTAACGAAGACCTCGTCGAAGTCGTAGATGTCGGCAAAGTCCTCGCGCCGGTCGCTGTCCGTCTTGCTGAAGGCGTTATATTCGATGAGGTTGAACACAATTTCGCCGAAGTCCTTGCAGGTCTTCACGCCCCATGAATTGAGGACGGTCTTCGCGAGCGGCCCATACTGTTCGAGCGCGTAGGCACGCAGCCCCATCAGCAGCTCGGGTCCGCAGACGTGCCTCGACTTGCCCGCCTTCGCCGCCTCCTTCTTGCGGATCTCCTTCACGGTGAAATCGAGTCCAAGCCTGACAAAATCATAGGCTTTTCGGTCAAAACGTGTGTCCTCCTTGCAAATAAGGGCGACTATCCTTGGGAAGTCCGAATCTTGCATGTTTCAGGCGGACGTTTGCATGCGCGACGCCAGGGCGCAACACCGCCCTGCAAATGCATTCTATGTGCTCGAAAGCAGCTGAGTTGCAAAAGAATCGCTTCTGGGCTGGCTATTTGGCCCAATTCTAGGCACGATTTTCCAAAACAATGATCGCTTCCACCCAGACCAATCACCCGATCGCAGGGGTCAAGCATGAGTCGCCCGTCGAGCTTGCGTGCAGCAAGCTCAAAGACGCGGGGCTAAGGATAACGCAGCCGCGTGTTGCGATCCTCGCCGCCCTGATAAAGGCGGGCCGCCCAACGAGCATCGATTTGCTCCATCAGGATCTGGGAAGCAAGTCCTGTGACATCGTCACGGTTTACCGCTGCATGGCCGCCTTCGAGTCGATCGGGCTCGTGCGCCGTGCCTTCCTGATCAACGGAACGAGCTTGTACGAGATCAACTTGGGCAATCCCAACCGCTACCATGTGGTCTGCAAGCAGACCAACGCAGTTGAGGAACTCGATGCCGTTTCCGCTAACGAATTGCGTCGCGCTGTTCAAGTCGTTGAGGACGCGCTCCGTGGGCAGGGTTACGCCGAGGTCGGGCACATCGTCGAGTTTTTCGGCAAGTCCCCGGCGGCTCGCCGCGTGCAGCTCGAGACGGCCGTCCCCGCGGTGCCGACGAGCTAAGCTCGACCCCCTCGAAGCCCCCATCAGGCGGCGGCCTTGGCCGCCGCCAAATTTTTGGCTGCCTGGTCCCAATCGACCACGCTCCAGAAGCCTTCGACGTAGTCGGCCCGCACGTTCTGGTGCTTCAGGTAATAGGCGTGCTCCCACACATCGATTCCGATCACGGGCACGGCTCCCTCGCTGATCGGTGAGTCCTGGTTGGCCGTCGAGTGCACGGCGAGTTTGCCGTCCTTCACGATGAGCCAGGCCCAGCCGCTTCCAAACCGTTTCATGGCGGCCTCGGTGAACTTGGCCTTGAACGCGTCCAACGAGCCAAACTGCTGGCTGATGGCGGCCGCCAGGTCACCAGCCGGCGCTCCGCCGCCCTTGGGCGAGATGATGGTCCACCAGAAAGCGTGGTTCACGTGGCCGCCGACGTTATTGCGCAGCGTGGTGCGCAGTGGCTCCTCGATGGAGGGCAGGTTCGCGAGAATCTCCTCCGCGCTCAGTTCGGCAAGGGCCGCATGCCCCTCAAGCGCCTTGTTCGCGTTCTTGATGTAGGCTGCGTGGTGCTTGGAGTAGTGGATCTCCATCGTGAGCGCGTCGATGTGGGGCTCGAGCGCCGCGTAGTCGTACTCGAGCTTCGGCAGCTCGAAGGGTTGCTTGAGTGTGCCCGAACCGACGGGCACCGCCGTCGCCGCTCCCAGCCGAGAAAGCGCGCCCATTCCCACCATTGCCGCGCTCCCGCCAATCACCTTGATCGCCTCACGTCGCGTCATCATGCCGCGACCATAGCCACAGCCGAGACCCTAGCAAGTCCCGCGCGACGATTGGCCCCCACCCCTACTGCGCGAGCAGGCGCCGGAGCGTCTCATCGACCCTCTTCGGGTCGGCCTTGCCCTTGGCCGCGCGCATCACGGGACCCTTGAACGCGTTGATGGCGCTGTCCTTGCCCCCCTTGAAGTCCGCGACGGACTTCGCGTTGGCGGCGATGGCCTCGCTGCACCAGCGCTCGAGTTCGTCGAGGTTCGTCTGCGCCCCGAGGCCCCGGCGGGCGACGACGGCCTCCGGGAGCTCGCCCGTCTTGAACATGTCGGTAAAGACCTCCTTGGCCGCGTTGCTCAGAAGCGCGCCCGCGTCGACCATCTTCACGAGGCCCGCCACATGCGCGGGGGTGACCTTGGACTCGACGAGCGGGTTCTTGGATGCCCCGAGCTCGCGCAAAAGGTCGTTGGCGATCCAGTTGGCGGCGGCCTGCGGCTTGCCGCACAGCCGGGCCGCCTCCTCGAAATAGTCGGCGAGCTCGCGGTCCGGCACGAGGACCGAGGTGATCGTGTAGGGAAGGCTGTACTGCGACTGCAGCCGGCGCTGGCGGTCGAACGGGAGCTCCGGGCATGTAGCCCGGATCTTGGCCTTCCACTCCTCGTCCACCTCCACCGGCATGAGGTCAGGGTCCGGGAAGTAGCGGTAGTCGTGCGCCATCTCCTTGGAGCGCAGGGAGCGGGAGGCGCCTGTCTGCCCATCATAGTCCCGGGTTTCCTGGGCGATGGTCCCGCCTGCCTGCACGACGGCGATCTGGCGCTTGATCTCGTGCGAGATCCCGTCGCGCACGAACGAGAACGAGTTGAGGTTCTTCAGCTCGACCTTGGTGCCGAGGACGCTCGAACCCTCGGGGCGGATTGAGATGTTGGCGTCGCAGCGCAGCTGGCCCTTCTCCATGTCGCAGTCCGAGATGTCCCCGTAGATCATCACCGTCTTGAGCGCCGTCAGGTAGGCGAATGCCTCGTCGGCGCTGCGAATGACGGGCTCTGAGACGATCTCCATCAGCGGGGTGCCCGCGCGGTTGTAGTCAACGAGCGAGACGTCGTCCCCGTGGTTGAGCTTGCCCACGTCCTCCTCGAGGTGGATGCGGGTGAGCGCGATCCGCGTGTGCTCGCCCATGATGTTGCGGGCGGTGCCGGGAAGCTCGATCTCGACGGAGCCCCCCTTGCAGATCGGCTGGTCGTACTGGGAGATCTGGTAGTTCTTCGGTGAGTCCGGGTAAAAGTAGTTCTTGCGGTCCCACTTGCAGACCGCGGCGATCTCGCAGCCCAGCAGCAGGCCCGCCTTGATGATCTTGTCGATCGCCTCCTTGTTCATGACCGGCAGCGTGCCCGGCAGCGCCAGGACCACGGGGTCCGTCAGCGTGTTCGGGGGCTCCCCGTAGCCGGCGGCGACCCGCGTGAACATCTTGGAGCGCGTCTTCACCTGAACGTGCACCTCCAGACCTATGACGGCTTCGTAGTTCATAGCCGGGGCTGGCGCGAGCGCCAGTCGGTGCGGGCCTCGTAGGCCGACGCGATCGCTAGCAGTTCCGTCTCCTTGAAAGGCTGGCCGATCACCTGCAGGCCAATGGGCAGGCCGGCACGGGTGAAGCCGCACGGCAGGCTCATGCCGGGCAGACCCGCCAGGTTGACGCCGATCGTGTAGATGTCGTTCAGGTACATCGCCAGGGGGTTGGCGGCCTTCTCGCCCTTGCGGAAGGCGGGCGTCGGAGACGTCGGCGTGACGATGGCGTCGACCTCCTTGTAGGCCTCCAGGAAGTCGCGCCGGATCAGGGTGCGCACCTTCTGCGCCCTCAGGTAGTAGGCGTCGTAGTAGCCGCTGGAGAGGACATAGGTGCCGAGGATGATGCGGCGCTTGACCTCCTGGCCGAAGCCCTCGGCCCGCGACTTGAAGTAGATATCGAGCGCGTCGGTCGCGTCCTTCGAGCGGTGCCCGTAGCGAATCCCGTCGAAGCGGGCCAGGTTCGAGGAGCATTCCGCGGTCGCGATGATGTAGTATGCCCCGACGGCGTACTTCGTGTGCGGCAGCGAGACCTCCCGGACCTCGCAGCCCATCTTGCGGTACTCGGCGATCGCGGCCTCGACCGCGGCGCCGACCTCGGGATCGAGTCCCTCGCCGAAATACTCCTTGGGGATGCCGAGCCGCCACCTGCGCCCCGAGCGGGAGAGTTGCTCGATGCCGAGGCCGTAATCGGGAACCTCCAGCTTGACGGAGGTCGAGTCCCTGCGGTCGTGGCCTGAGATGGCCTTCAGGATCTCGGCCGCGTCGGAAACGGTCCTCGCAAAGGGCCCGATCTGGTCCAGGGAGGAGGCAAAGGCGATCAGCCCGTAGCGCGACACGCGCCCGTAGGTGGGCTTCAGCCCCACCACACTGCACAGCGCGGCCGGTTGGCGGATCGAGCCTCCGGTGTCGGAGCCGAGGGTTGCGATCGCCTCCCCCGCGGCCAGGGCCGCGGCGCTGCCGCCTGAGGATCCGCCCGGGACGCGCTCAAGGTCCCAGGGGTTGGACGTGGGTCCGAAAGCGGAGTTCTCGGTGGAGCTCCCCATCGCGAACTCGTCGAGGTTGAGCCGGCCCCAGCAGATCGCGCCGGCCTCGCGGAGCCTGACGACCGCCGTCGCGTCGTAGGGCGACACAAAGTTGGCGAGCATGCGGCTGGAGGCCGTGAGCGGCTGGCCGGCGACGGAAATCACGTCCTTGATCCCGACCGGGATGCCCTCGAGAGGCCGTTTCACGGCGTCCCCCAAGCCCTTGGCGCGGGCGCGCCGCTCGTCGGAGGCCCGCGCCTGGGCAAGGGCGTCCGCCTCGTCGTACGAGTTGAAGGCGTGCACCCGGGGCTCAACCTCCTTGGTGCGGTCGATCACCGCCTGCATGAGCTCCACCGCGGAGACGCTGCCCGCCTGCAGCCTTGCGGAGAGTTCGCCAATCGAGAGGGTGAAGAGTTCCTGGGACACGGGCTCTCGCTGGGTTATTCGACGACCTTCGGGACGACGACCATGTCGTCCCTCTTCTCGGGCGCGTTCCTGAGGGCGTCCTCGACGGACAGGCCCGGCTCCGGGATATCCTCGGCCCACACGTTGACGACGGGAAACGCGTGCGCGGTGGGCTCGACGTCCGAGACGTCCACCTCGTTCAGCAGCGCGACATAAGCCAGCACATCCCCGAGCTGGCTCGAAAAGCGGGCCTTCTCCTCTTCGGTCAGGGCGAGGCGCGCGAGGTTCGCGACGTGGTCAAGCTTCAGATCTTCGGGCTTCGGCATCGTCTTAGCTCCTGAGCTTGTACGGCGTTGTCGCCCCGATCTGCTCCTGGATGCGCTGAAGCACACCGTTCACCTCGTCGTCCGTCAGCGTCCGCGAGGGCGATCGGAAAACCAGGGAGAAGGCCAGGCTCTTGGTGCCCTCGGGCAGGCCCTTGCCCTCGTACACGTCGAACACCTCGACGCGCTCGACGGCGAAGCTGGTGCCCACGGCGGCCGAGGCCACCGACGCGACCGCCTTGCGCACCTCGTCCGCGGGCGTCGCGGCGTCCACGACAAGCGCGAGGTCCCTCAGCGCCGCCGGGAAGAGGCTGAACTCGCGGAAGCGCAGGCGCGGCTTGGCGAGCGCAAGCTTCTCGGGGAGAATCGTGAAGTAGCCCGCAAGGACGCTCCCCTCGATTCCGCGGGCCCGCAGCATCGCGAGATTCACGAGGCCGAACCGGGCCACCCAGCCGGCGCCGACCGAGCCGGCCGTGAATGCGTGCCCCGCCTGCCACCCGAAGCCCGGCCCCGAGACCGGCTGAAGCGGCTCGGACTCCAAGTCCACGCCGGCCGCCGCCGCCAGCGCCGCCACGTGGTGCTTGGCCGCGTAGACGTCGTCGGCCTCCTTTTTCTTCCAATGCCGCTCACTGTTCTGGGCGATAATGAAGGCCGCGGCTGCGCACTCGAAGTTGCGGCCGTTGTCCTCGACGAACACACGGCCCGTCTCGCAAAGGCGGCAGGCTGGCACGCCCCGCGACTGGTTCAGCAGCAGGGTGTCGAGGAGGCCCATGGTGAGGGTTGGACGCAGGTGGGACTGGTCCGCGGCGAAGGGATTCGCGAGCGCCAGCTCGCTGGCGGCCGTCTGGGAGACCCACGTGGCGACCTCCGGTTCCGGCCGCAGCGTCAGGTTCACGCACTCGTGGAAGTCGTGTCCGACAAGGTACGAGGTCACCCGGCGGTTGAACGCCGCCACGGGGTCGTCCTCGGCGCTGAGGCCGACCGACTCGACACGGGAGGCGGGTATCCTCTCGGTGCCGTAGATACGCAGGATCTCCTCGACCAGGTCGATCGGCCGGCCGAGGTCGTCGCGCCAGCTCGGGATCGATACCGTCCACTCGGTGCCGCCGTCGGCGGCCTCGCCCTCGCGCGTCACGTTGAGCTCGAGCGACTCCAAGGCGCTCCTCATCTCCGCCGCGGGAATGGCGAAGCCGAGCCGCTCGGTCACGAAGCCCGAGGTGAGGGTAACCTCCCTCATCCAAGGCACGTCGCCTCCGACGACAAAGGCCGGGGCGCTGACCGTCCCACCGGCTGTCTCGAGCATCAGGTCGATGGCCCTCCACGCCGATTCGAGGACCGTGTGGGGGTCGACGCCGCGCTCGTAGCGGTAGGATGAATCCGAAGAGAGGCCGAGCACGCGCGAGGTCCAGCGCACCGAGGCCGGGTTGAAGATCGCGCACTCAAGCACGATGGAGGTCGTCGACTCGTCCACTCCGGAGTTCTCGCCGCCCATCACGCCGGCCACGACCAGCGCCTTCTGTGTGTCGGCGATGACCAGGGTCCGCCCCGAGAGCACGCGCTCCTTACCGTCGAGGGTCGTGATCTTTTCGCCGTCCGTGGCGCGCCGCACGATGATCTCTCCGCCGGCAATCTTTCCCGCGTCGAAAGCGTGAAGGGGCTGGCCGCACTCGAGCATCACGTAGTTGCCGACATCGACCACGTTGTTGATGGGCCTGAGCCCCACCGCACGCAGGCGCTCCTGGATCCAGGCCGGGCTCGGCCCGATTCGCACGCCCGTGATCAGGTGCGCCGTGTAGAGGGGGCAATCGGCGGGGCTTTCGACCCTGACCATGCGGAAGAGGTCCGACTTGCCCGCCTGAGCCTCGCCGCAGAACTTCTCCTGGGGATAAGAGAGGGGCTTCCTGAACCACGCCGCCAGCTCCCGAGCTAGCCCTATGTGCGAGAGGCAGTCCGGGCGGTTGGGCGTGATCTCGACGTCAAAGATGGTGTCCCCCGGGGGCAGGACCTGGTTGATCGGGGTTCCGAGCGCCGGCCGACCCTCCAGAATCAAGAGGCCGCTGTGGTCCTCCCCGATCCCGAGTTCCCTGCCCGAGCAGAGCATACCGTCGGAGAGCTGGCCGCGGATCTTGGACTGCTTTATCCTGAAGTCGCCCGGCAGGAGGGCCCCCGGCAGCGCGACAGGCACCCTGTCGCCGACCTTGTAGTTCTGGGCGCCGCAGACGATCGTGCGCACGCCCTCGGCCCCGATGTCGACGCTGCACACCGAAAGCCTGTCGGCGTTGGGATGCTTCTCGCGGGTCAGCACCTCTCCCACGACCACGTTCGCCAGCGGCGGTGCGCCATGCGAGAGGACGTGCTCCACCTCGAAGCCGAGGAAGGTGATGGCGCGCGTGATCTCCGCCACCGGTGCGTCCAACTCGACGTAATCCCTGATCCAATTGAGCGAGATCTTCATCGGTGCTATACGCCCCAAGAGAACTGCCTCAGCAGCCTCAGGTCGTTCTGGTAGAACACGCGGATGTCATCGATCCCGTAGAGCGTCATCGCGAGACGCTCGATGCCCATCCCGAACGCGTAGCCCGACCACACCTTGGGGTCGTAGCCCACCGCGCTAAAGACCTCCGGGTCCACCATTCCGCAGCCCCCGATCTCGATCCACTCCTTGTTCACCTTAGGCAGGTGGCGGGCGGAGAGGTCGACCTCGAAGCTGGGCTCGGTGTAGCCGAAGTAGTGCGGCCTGAAGCGCGTCTTGGTGCCGGGCCCGAGGAGCGCCTCGAACAGGTAGTCAAGGAGCGCCTTCAGGTCCCGCACGGTCACGTTGCGGTCGACGTAGAGACACTCGATCTGGTGGAAGTTCGCGCTGTGGGAGGCGTCGGTCGTGTCGCGGCGGTAGACGCGCCCCGGGGACACGATGCGTATGGGCGGCTGGCCCTTCAGCATGGTGCGCACCTGCACGGACGACGTGTGCGTCCGCAGCAGGTAGCGTTCGTCAGGGCGGTGCTTCGAGACATTTTCAAAGCGGGCGCCCTCGGGAAGGTAGAACGTGTCCTGGGCGTCGCGGGCCGGGTGGTCCGGCGGCGTGTTCAGGGCGTCGAAGCAGTAGAACTCAGTCTCGACCTCGGGGCCGTCGGCGACGGTGAAGCCGACCTTGCGGAGGATCCGGCACAACTCCTCGCGAACGAGGGTGAGCGGGTGGTAGGTGCCGGGGCCCGCGATGCCGCTCGGCAGCGTCGGGTCGACGGGGCGGCCCAGCTGAGCCGCCAGCTCGGCGGCCTCGACGTCCCTGAGCTTCGCGTCCAGGAGCTCCTGAAGCCGGGCCTTCGACTCGTTGACGAGGCGGCCCAGCGCGGGGCGCTGCTCCTTGGGCACGCTGCCCATCTGCTTCATGAGCGCGGTGAAGGCCCCATTGGGACCCACAAAGCGGGCCTTCGCCGACTCCAGTTCCGGGCGTGTCCGGACCTCCTGGAGCTCGGCGGATGCCTTGGCTAGAAGCGAGGAGAGTTGCTCTTGCATCTCCGTCCTGCTTTAGCGCTTCAGGCCTTCTTGGCGGCTGCTTTGGTCTTGAGCGCTTCCCTGGCCTGGTCGACCAGCGCGACAAAGGCGGCCTCATCGCGCACGGCGATGTCGGCGAGCACCTTGCGGTCGAGCTCGATCCCGGAGGCCTTCAGGCCCTCGACAAAGCGGCTGTAGCTGATGCCGGCGTTGCGGCAGGCAGCGTTGAGGCGGACGATCCAGAGGGAACGCCACTCGCCCTTCTTCTTCTTGCGGTCGCGGTACGCGTACTGCCAGGCATGCTGGACGGCTTCCTTCGCATAGCGAAAGAGCTTGGATTTGCTGCCGAAATAGCCCTTGGCGTATTTCAGCACTTTCTTGCGGCGCTTGCGCGACGCGGGTGAGTTTGTTGCACGAGCCATGTTGTGTGGTTCCTTTTAGTTTTGTCGCCGGCGGGTCGGCTTATGGGATCACCCGCCAGGCGTGGTTTGGATTGATGCGCCGTACCGGCCGTTTAGAGGCCGAAGGGCAGGCAGCGGAGCAGGGGCTTTGCATGGCCCGGAGCAACGAGCTTGTCCTTGGTGGCGCGACGCTTCTGCTTGGTCGACTTGGCCGAAAGCAGGTGCCGGAAGCCGGGGGTCCGGCGAACCAGCTTGCCACGGGCGGTCAATTTGAAGCGCTTGGCAACGGACTTCTTGGTCTTTTGCATGAGAGGAGCGGTCAAACACACAGAGTGGCGGAGGGGTTGGCAAGGGGAAAATCCCCACGCCCCGCGCCTCAACGCAATCTTAACGCCTACAGCCGTTTTTGCCGTTGCAGCGGCCCGAAGTGCTCTCCTGCTAAATGGGTCGCGGGGTGCCTCGTATTTGAGTCTAAGAAAAAGAGTGTTTGACGAATCAAAATCACTATTTCTATATCCCCCATTATAGCTGCGCCCTAAGGCCGGCATCAACACTCCCCTCCCTTGAAGGCACTTACCACAGCAAAACGACTCCTGGGAGCGCTGGCCGCGCTCTCACCCTGCTTGCTTTTGGCACAGCAGGAGACCCCACAGGCCGAGGCGGCGCCTTCCTCGCCCTGGAGTCTGCACCTGCAGTCCACGTGGATCGACCAGGCCCACGCCGCCTTCGACTCGCCTTACGAGGGGCCCAACAGCCTCACGGGCGATTCCCAGGCCGAGAGGACATTCTCCTTTTCCCTTTTCCTCGGCTACCGCCTCCTGGCCTCGACCGAGGTGTACTACGAGCCCGAGGTGTTCCAGGGGCATGGCCTGAGCAACACGCTTGGCATGGCGGGATTTCCCAATGGCGAGGCCGTCAAGGCGGCCTTCCCCAACCTGCACTACAACACGTCCAAGGCATTCATCCGCCAGACCTTCGGTCTCGGGGGCGAAAAGGAGAAGGTGGAGGACGGCCCCAACCAGGTGGCGGGCTCGGTCGACGTGGACCGCATCATCCTGACGGTCGGCAAGTTTGCCTCCAGCGACTTCTTTGACGACAACGCGTACAGCCACGACACGAGGAGCCAGTTCCTCAACTGGTCTCTCTGGGAGAGCGCGGCCTGGGACTACCCCGCCGACGTCGTGGGCTACACCTCAGGCTTTGTCGCGGAGTGGAACACCAAGGACTGGAGGCTCCACTACGGCCTCTTCATGGAGCCCACAGTCTCCAACGGGGCGCGCATGGATACGCACATCCTCGACGCCCACGGCCAGATCCTGCAGTTCGACTGGCGCTACTCGATCGGCAACCTCACCGGGACCCTCCGGCCGTTCGTCTTCTGGAACGAGGCCCGCATGGGAAGCTACGCGGACGCGCTGGCGAGCCCGGACATCGCGACGGCCCTCACGGCATCGCGCGCCTACCGTTCCAAGGCTGGGTTCGGCCTGAGCTGGGACCAGCAGCTGACGGCGGACATCGGGGCCTTCGTCCGGCTGAGCTGGGACGACGGCAAGACCGAGTCCTTCGCCTTCACCGAGGTGGACCGCTCCGCCGCAGCCGGCTTGAGCGCGGACGGGAGCCGATGGGGGCGCAAGGACGACACGCTGGGCATCGCCGCGGTCGTCAACGCGATCGTCCCCGTACACCAGGCCTACCTGGCGGCCGGCGGCGTCGAGGGCCTGATACTCGGGGATGGGGCCCTCGACTATGGACCTGAGGAGATTGTCGAGGCCTACTACAGCATCCGTATCGTTAAATGGCTGACACTGTCGCCTGACTTCCAGTATGCGTGGAACCCCGGATACAACCGCGCCAGGGGCCCTGTGCCGATCTACGCCGTCAGGGCCCACGTGGAGTTCTAGGGAAAAGGATCCAACCGTGAGCACGCCCGACAATGCCAGCAGCGCACAGGGCCTCCTGCGGATGCTGCGCGACGGATTCTGGCGCCGCATCATTGCCAACTCGGACAGGGCCCACAGGCGCGTGTTCGTGGCGGCTACTTTCGTCCTCGTCGCCGTCATTGGATTCGCCGATTTCCTGACCGGCTTCGAGCTCTCGCTGCTGGTGTTCTACCTCTTGCCCGTGTGCATGGCCGTCGCCGCCGTCGGCTGGCGCTTCGGAACATTCACTGCTGTGTTGAGCGTGGCGACCTGGTTATGCGGCGACATCCTTGCGGGCGCGCGCTACGGCAACCCGTTAGTGCCGGGCTGGAACGCCCTCATCGCGCTCAGCACCTACCTCGTGGTCGTCTGGCTGCTCTCGAGCGTAATCGCGCTCCAGCGGGAGATGGAGGAGCGCGTGAGGCAGCGAACCGCGGCGCTCACCAACGAGATCGCGGAGAGGGAGCGACTGGAGAAGGTCGTGCTCGAGATCTCCGAGCGCGAGCGGCGCACGATCGGCCACGAGCTGCACGACGGACTCAGCCAGCACCTCACCGGGACGGCTCTCGTCGCCCAGGCCGTGGGAGCAAAGATCTCCGCACGCTCCGCCGAGGACGCTGCCGAGGTCACCCGGATCGTGTCTTTGATCGAGCAGGGAATTGAGCAGACCCGAAGCCTCGCAAAGGGGCTGCTCCTGGCGGAGATCGAGCGCGACGGTCTCTCCACTGCCCTGGGTGAACTTGCCGCCGCCGCCCGCAAGAATTTCAGGATCGCGTGCGAGTTCCAGTGCCTCGCGGACGTCGACCTGGGCAAGAGCGGGACCGCGACCCATATCTACCGGATCGCCGAGGAGGCGTTGCGAAACGCCGTGCGCCACGGAAAGGCGACGCGCGTGTCCATAACCCTTTCAGAGGACGCGGGCTGCGTCGGCCTCGAGGTGCGCGACAACGGGACGGGCCTTCCCTCCCCGGAGCGCAGGGGCCAGGGACTGGGCCTTCGCATCATGGCCCACCGGGCGGCCATCGTCGGCGCCGAGTTTTCAATCCAGGCACCGCCTGACGGCGGCACCCGGGTCCAGTGCCAGCTGCCAAAAATGAGGAAACAACCATGACCGAGGTAGCCCCCAAGACCAAGATGCGCATCTTCCTAGTCGACGACCATCCCCTGGTGCGCGACGGCCTCGCGCAGCTGATCAACCACGAGCCTGACCTGCATGTCTGCGGGGAGGCCGAGGGCGTCGCCGCCGCCCTCGCGGACATCCAGGCCATGAAGCCGGACGCCGTGATCATCGACCTGTCCCTCCAGGGCGAGTCGGGACTGGACCTTATCAAACGGCTGCAGGAGACGACGCGGCCGCCGGCGATTCTGGTGCTGTCGATGCACGACGAGGGGTTCTACGCGGAGCGAGCCCTCAGAGCCGGTGCGCTGGGCTATGTGATGAAGCGCGAGACCTCCGGCAAGGTCATTGCCGGACTCCGGAAAATTCTCTCAGGCGAACTCTATGTCAGCGAGGGCTTCGCAGCGCAGGCTGCGGAGAAGTTCCTGCTCAGTCGCGGCGGCGCAGCGGCGACGGTGGACAGCCTCACCGACCGCGAGATCGAGATCTTCAGGCGCATCGGCCAGGGCCACGAGAACCGAAGGATCGCCGATGACCTGCACCTGAGCCTGAAGACCGTCCAGGCGCACTGCGCCAACATCAAGCAGAAGCTCGGGCTCGAAAACGCCACCGTGCTGATGCGCGAGGCCGTCCGGTGGGTGGAGAACCACGGATAGGGTTGCACCCTACCGAGGCCCTAGAACCGCACCTGATAGACGGAAGGCCTGAGCAGTCGCTAATATCCGTAGCGAATGGCGCTTCGCAACTCGACCTCCGCACGGACCCTCCTTGATGGAATGGGCGCGCGCCTTCGTGTCGTGGCCTGCTTGAGCGCCCTTGCCTGCGTTCTGCGGGCCGCCGAGGCGCCCGGGCCGCTCACCCTGGCCCAGGCCCGCAGCCTCGCCCTTGAGCGGAATGCGGACTTCAGGATCGCGCAGGCCCAGGTCGAATCCGCCCTGGCCCAGCTCAGGGTGGCACGCGAGTTCCCTAACCCCACCCTAGGCCTTTCGACGGCGAAGATTAGCACCGATGGGACCCCGGAGGGCACCGCCCTCGGCAACAGCCTGCTCAACCGCAGCTACGACAGCATCGCCTCCCTCAGCCAGCTGTTCCTCGTCGGCAAGCGCGGCCTGATGAGGGACGCGGCGACGGCGGGCGTCCATGCCGCCGAATTCCAGAGGGACGACGCCCGCCGGCTCCTCGTTCAGGCCGTCACCCAGGCCTACGCGGCCGCGCTTGCCGCCCAGAGCGAGGCGGCCGTGCTGGCCGAGTCGGCGGCAAGGCTGCGCAAGGAGGCCGAGATAGCGGCCCACCGCCTGAGCGCCGGCGACCTTTCCGAGTCGGACAAGGCCCAGCTGGAGATCGCCGCGGACCAAGACGAGCTCAACGCGGACTCCGAGCGGGCGACCGCGCGCACGGCAGTCGTCACGCTGGAGATTCTGCTCGGCGTGGAGCGGCCCCGCGGCGAGACCGCGCTCGCAGACACCCTCGAGGACTGGGCGCACAGGATCCCTGACGGACTCGAGGACGCACCGATTGGCGCCCGCCCCGACATCCAGGCGGCCGAGTCCGCCCTCAGCCAATCCGACTCCAACGTGCGCCTGCAGCAGCGCCAGCGAGTCCCCGACGTGACGGCCAGCGTCCAGTTCGAGCGCAACCCGGCGGCCCAGCCCGACACGGTCGGCATCGGCATCTCCCTGCCCCTGCCGTTATGGGACCATTTCGACGGCGAGATCCTCGCCGCAAAGGCGGCAAGGCAGCAAAGCGAGGCCCAGCTTGAGAAGGCCAGGGTCCAGGCCGCAGCCGACGTCGCCGCGGCGCGGGTCGCCTTCCACGAAGCCGCGCAGCGGTCCCGCCGCTACCAGTCTTCGCTCATCCCCAAGTCGGCGAAGGTCCTCGCCAGTGTCTCCTACGCCTATGCAAAGGGAGGGGCCTCGCTCGTTGACCTCCTGGAGGCCGAGCGCAACGACAACGCGATCCGCGTGGGGGCGGCCCAGGCCATGGCCGACGAGGCGAGCACATCAGCCTCCCTCTCCGCTGCCCTCGGCCGGGCGGACACCGAATGAAAAACCCAGGGACTCCGAAATGACCTCCATGAACCCACGAATCCTGACCGCCGCGGTGCTCTCCCTGCTCGGCACGCTCTGCGGCTGCTCCCGGCAGCAGGCGCCTGCCGAGGGCCCGCCTGAGGCGCGCGTCGAGGGCACGAGGATCGAATACCCCGCCAACGCCCCCCAGCTTTCCTACATCTCAGTTGAGGAGGCCCAGCCGCGGCGCCTCGCGATCACCCACCTCACCGGAAGGCTTTACCTCTCGGATGATGCAACCGTCCGCGTCTTCACCCCCGTCGCGGGCCAGGTCTCCGCGGTCAGGGCCGACGTCGGCCAGGCTGTCGGGGCCGGCGGCGTGCTGGCCGAGATCCGCTCGCCCGACTACGCACAGGCCTTGGCAGACGCGCGCACCGCCGACGCCGCATTTGCGGCCGCCGACAAGGCGCTCGCCCGCGCGAGGGACCTGCTGCAGCACGGGGCCGCCGCGGCCAAGGACATCGAGGCCTCAGAGGCCTCCTATGGCGCCGCCCTGGCCGAGCGCGACCGCGCGGCCGGCCGGCTCTCCCTCTACCACGGAAGCGAGCAGGGCGACGCCATGGTGTACGCACTGCGTTCGCCCCTTGCCGGTGTCGTCGTCGAGAGGACGATAAACGCCGGCCAGGAGGTCCGCGCCGACCAGATGCTCGCCAATGCGACCAACCTGTTCGCCCCGCTCTTCGTCGTGAGCGACACCTCGAGGCTATGGCTGCAAGTCGATGCCTCCGAGACCGACCTCTCTGAGCTCCAGAGCGGCCAGGCGATCCGCGTCACCTCGAAGGCGTACCCGGGAAGGGTATTCAACGGCACGATCGCCAGCATCTCGCCCTCACTGGATCCGGTGACTCGGACGGTGCGTGTGCGCGGGGTCGTCGACAACGCGGAGCAGCTGCTGAAGGCCGAGATGTATGTCTCCGTGGACGTTGTTCGCGACGAGTCGAGGGTCGCCTTCGCGGGCGTGGAGACGTCCTCGAAGGCCGTGTTCACGATCGACCAGAAGCCCTACCTCTTCGTCGAGCTCGCGCCGGGCCGTTTCGAGCGGCGCGAGGTCCAGATCGGCACGGAGAAGGACGCCAAGGTCTCCGTCCTCTCGGGAGTGAGCGCAGGGCAGCGCGTGGTCACCGAGGGCGGCCTGCTGCTGCAGGCGGTCCTCGATCCGTCGAACTGAGCCGCACGCCATGATTGGAAAGATCACAACCTGGGTCCTTCACAATAGGGCGGCCGTACTGGTCGGCCTTCTGATCTTCGTCATGTTCGGCGTGCAGTCCTACCGGGAGCTGCCCGTGGAGGCCTACCCCGATGTCACCAACGTGACGGTCCAGATCATCACGCTCTTCCCCGGCCACGCGGCGGAGGAGGTCGAGCGGCTGGTCACCATCCCCATCGAAAGCGTCATGAACGGGATCCCAGGCAGGGTCTCGCTGCGCTCCGTCTCGCTGTTCGGGCTCTCGCAGATCACCATCGTCTTCGAGGACAACGCCGACAACGCGACGATCCGCAACCTGGCAAGCCAGCTGCTGGGCAGCGTCTCCCTGCCGCCGGGCGCCAACGCCAGCCTGTCCCCGGACGCGACACCCATCGGCGAGGTGTTCCGTTACACGCTTCGCGCACCCAAGGGATTCCCCGCGACCGAGGTTCGCGCTCTTGAGGACTGGGTGGTCGAGAAGAAGTTCCGCTCCGTGCCCGGCGTGGTCGACATCAACCCGTTCGGTGGGCTCACCAAGCAGTACCAGGTGCTCATCGACCCGGCCAAGCTCAAGTCGTACGCGCTCACGCTGCAGCAGGTGTTCACGGCGCTCGCCAACAGCAACACGAACGCAGGGGGATCCTACGTCGAGCACGGCTCCGAGCTTTATGTCGTCCGCGGCCTCGGCTTCGTGCGCTCGATCGCCGACATCGAGGCCATCGCTGTCGACACGCGCGGGGGCACCCCGGTGAAGATCAGCGACATCGGACAGGTGGTGATCGGCAACGCCGTGCGCCTGGGGCGCGTCGGCCGCTCCGACACCGGGGTCGCCGGCTACCCTGCCGGGATCCGCGACGAGGACGATGTGGCGGAGGGGATCGTGATCATGCGCCGCGGCGAGAATCCCGTCGAGGTGTGCCAGCGCGTCAAGGCGATGGCCGACCTGATCAATGCCCACTACCTGCCCCCCGGTGTGAGGCTCGTCACCTACTATGACCGCACCGCGCTGGTCGAACGCTCCCTGCACACGGTCAAACACAATGTGATCGCCGGCATCGTGCTGGTGCTGCTCGTGCTCATCCTCTTTCTGGGCCTTGGCAACTATCGCTCGGCCCTCGTTGTCGCGCTCACCGTGCCGGTGGCCCTGCTCGGCGCCTTCATGCTCCTCGACCTCAAGGGCATCCCCGCGAACCTGATCTCGCTCGGGGCGATCGACTTCGGAATCATCGTCGACTCGGCGGTGGTCGTGATCGAGAACATCCTGCGTTTGCTCGAGCAGAGGAAGGGCCAGTTCCGCTCGCTCACGGCGATCATCACCGAGGCGACAACACAGATGGGCCGGCCGATCCTCTTCTCGAAGGCCATACTGCTGACGGCCTTCATCCCTCTGTACACGCTGCAGCGGGTCGAGGGCCGCATTTTCAAGCCGATGGCGCTCACGCTCACCTTCGCGCTCATCGTCGGGACGCTGTTCGCGATCCTGGTCGTCCCCGTCCTCGCGAGCATGGCCACGCGCGGCGGCGTCGCCGACGAGGAGTCGTGGATCGTGCACCAGCTCCTGCGCATCTACAGGCCCGCGCTCGCCTACGCTCTTCGCTCGGGACGGCTCGTCATCACCCTTTCGCTGGCCCTTCTCGTGGTGGCAGCCGCCACATACCATTTCCTGGGCAGCGAGTTCCTCCCCAAGCTCGACGAGGGAGACCTGTGGGTGCGCACGTTCGCACCCCAGTCGATATCCCCCTCCGAGTCCGCCAAGATCACCCAGGAGGTACGTCGGCGCCTGGCCTCCTTTCCCGAGGTCCGCTACGTCGTCAGCCAGATCGGCCGCCCCGATGACGGCACCGACGTCAACGGCTGGGACGTGACTGAATACAGCGTGGGCCTGAAGCCCCGCGAGCAGTGGACGACCGCCCACGATCGCGACAGCCTCGACGAGGCGATGGCGCGCAGCCTGCGCGAGATACCCGGGATAGACTCCCAGTTCAGCCAGTACATCGAGGACAACGTCAACGAGGCCGTATCCGGAGTGAAGAGCGAGCTGGCGATCAAGCTGTACGGCGACGACCCGGTGAAGCTGCAGCAGTACGCCAACCAGGTCGTCGACGCCATCAAGACGGTGCCGGGCGCCGCAGATGTGAGCACCGACCTGCTGCTCGGCCAGCCGCAGATCCAGATCAGCGTCGACCGCTCGGCGATCGCCCGGTACGGCCTTTCCGTCGCCGACGTGCAGACTGTCATCGCGACCGCGATCGGGGGCCAGGCGGCCACCCAGGTGCTCGAGGGCGAGCGCACCTTCGACCTCGTCGTGAAGCTCAGGCCCGAGTCGGTTCTCGACATCGACTCCATCAGGAACATCCCGGTCTACGGGTCCAACGGGGAGCGCCTCACGCTCGGCGCCCTTGCGAGCGTCTCGATCGAGCCCGGGCTGGCCCGGATCGACCGCGAGGAGAACGAGAGGCGCACGGACATAAAGATGTCGGTGCGCGACCGCGACCTCGACTCGGTGGTGACGGACGCCGAACGCAAGGTCGAGGCCTCGGTCCACCTGCCCACGGGCTACCGCCTGGAATGGACGGGCTCCTTTGAGAACGAGCGACGGGCCGAGCGGCGTCTGGCGTTCATCGTCCCCTTCACGATCCTCGGTATCTTCTTCCTGCTCTATATCATGTTCAACTCGGCTCGGTTCGCGATCCTGGTGCTGCTAACCGTCCCCTTCTCGGCGGCCGGAGGCATCCTCGCCCTCCCGCTGGCCGGCCTCAACATGTCGGTTGCCGCGCTGGTCGGATTCATCGCCCTCTTTGGCATCTCGATACAAAACAGCGTGATCCTCGTCTCGCGCGTGGTCGAGCTGCGCCGGGACCGCGGGCGCAACGTCATGGAGGCCATTACCGAGGGAGCGGCCTCAAGGGTGCGGCCGATGGTGATGACGGCGCTCATGGCCATGCTCGGGCTCCTGCCCATGGCTCTTTCGACGGGAGTGGGAGCCGAGACGGCCCGGCCCTTTGCGGTCGTGATCATCGGTGGCGTGCTCACCGGCACCATTCTCACGCTCTTCCTCCTGCCCCTCCTCTATAGTCGCTTCGAGGAGTCCGGCACGGGCTATGAGGAGGAACCGTCAGCCAGCGGCTGAGGCCGAGGCGTCCGGGCAGAAGATCTCGTGCCTTCCGTTCCAGGCCAGCGGGTCCTCCACAGGAATGGCGTCGATGACCCAGCCATCGCCGTCCCAGCCGACGCGGATCGCGCAGAGCACTCCCTTCACGTCCCTCTGATAGAAGATGTTTGCATAGCCGTTGGTCTGCAGGATGCCGTCCCCGCCCCGGCCCTGCCTCTGCAGGAGGCCATAAAGCGCCGCGATCCTTCCCTGCACCCGGTCCGGGCCGCCGAGTTCAGCGATGATGGGCCCGTCCGGGGCGATCCTCAGGAGCTTGTATTTGCGCAGGGTGATCGGCGATAGAGGCCGCTCAACTAACCCATAGAAGCGCTTCTTAAACTCTGTCCAAACCGTGGCAAAAGTGATGCTCGGCGATTTCTCGAAACGGTCCCTGACCACGAACGGCTCCGAAGAGGCCGGCAACGTCACCGCATCGATCGGCTCAAGCAAGGGAGTGGCTTCGGGTTTAGGTTCGGGCATGGCCGCTGGGTTCTGCAGTGACATTGGCTTGATGCAGCGACTTTGCCCGACGCCCGCACCCAAATGCAAGACCGCGCACTCTCCTGCCGCAAACCGCCTCAAAACCGGGCGCAGCCTCCCCCCAGGCGGTCCCGCTGCGCGCCCACAGGCCAATGACTTTTGCAGGTGGCGCCGAAATCGAGTTGACTTACTAGTGCGAATTTTGAGTTTTTGACTCCTTAGCTTGATGGCTTCCTAGCTCAATGGTAGAGCAGCTGACTCTTAATCAGTAGGTTCGGGGTTCGAGTCCCCGGGGAGCCACCATTTTCCCGGAGTTTTTTCTCAATCAATTTCCCAGAATCCCCTGCATCCTGGGCCGGCGTAGCTCAACGGTAGAGCACCTGTTTTGTAAACAGGTGGTTGCAGGTTCGATTCCCGTCGCCGGCTCCACTTTCGAAAATTTACTGCCTGGTGGTGTAATGGTAGCACAAACGACTCTGACTCGTTTTGTCTAGGTTCGACTCCTAGCCGGGCAGCCATTTTCGATTTCATCAATTTTGCGCCGTGCGGAAAACTTCCGCGAGACGAGAGCAACGGCCCAGGAACACTCCGTTCGAAAAGGGGCGTCAAATCGGGGGCTTCTCCACGCTTCGCCGACGTGCTCATGTGTTGCCTACCAGAAAAAAACATGTTTGTTTTAGTTTCATAAAGAAATGTGGGTTGACACGCTGGTTTCGATGAACACTCATCCGACTTCATTCTTGAACTTTTACACTGTTCAAAAGGTACTGGTCTACACTGAGAGCCACCAACATGATGGCCCTGGTTTCGTAGTCGCGACTGCGAAGAGCCTTTGAAATTTAGAACGGAAACGGAATCCTTACCTCAAAGATCTAAACGCCAATTTTACTTCCAACCATGATCACCCATAGCCTTGCCTTCGTGTTCCTCCTGAACAAAACGCCGATGGAGTTGTTCGCCAGCGGTGGCCCCGTCATGTGGCCCATCTTGCTGCTGCTGACAGTCGGCCTGACCGTTATCGTCGAGCGCCTCCTCTTCATCTTGAACGAGACACGCACGCGCGAGCCCGAGGTCGTCTCGAAGATGCTCGAGTCCGTTGAGAAAGGCGACATCGCCGGCGCCCTCCAGATCGGCAAGAAGAGCAACGACACCATCGCCAAGATCGTCGTCTACAGCCTGTCGCACGTTGACGCACTTTCCAACGCCTTCTTCCGCGCTGCCAGCCAGGAGCTCTCACGCTACCAGCAAGGCATGGCCACCCTCGACACCTGCATCACCGCCGCCCCGCTCCTCGGTCTCCTCGGAACGGTCACGGGCATGATGAGGACGTTCGGAAGCCTGGGAACCGGCGACATCGGAGCCGCCGCCGGCCAGATCACCGGTGGTGTCGCCGAGGCGCTTATCGCCACGATGACCGGTCTGTTCATCGCCATCGTCTGTCTGTTCCCCTACAACGTCATGAATGCTCGCACCGAGCAGATGAAGCAGGAGATCAGCGACGCCTCCCACGCCCTTGAAATCCTGATCAAGAAGTCCGAGACCACCTCGCACTGATCCGGCCAAACTCGCTACACCATGGCCGGCACAAGTTCACGCGCCAGCGGCGGCAAGAAGAAGGCACGCATCGAGATCATTCCCCTGATCGATGTCATCTTCTTCCTGCTTGCGACGTTCGTGCTGTTCACGCTGTCGCTGAACAAGTCCCAGGGACTTCGCGTCAACCTGCCCGACTCCGAGACGGGCGAGCCGCGCGACCCGGCGGGCACGGCGACGATCACGGTCACCCAGGAGGGAACCCTCGCCTGGGACAAGGACCCGGTGACACTCGACGAGTTCCTCAACCGACTGAAGACCTTCCACATCGAACATCCCGACGACGCCAGGATCCTGATCAACGGCGACTCCGAGGCCACCTTCTCTTCCGCGATCTACGTCTTCGACGAGGTCCGCAAGGCCGGAATACAGAAGGTCCTCATAGAGACCAAGGTCAAACCCGCGACGTCGTCGAGTTCGTCGTAACTTTTAACCCTCAAGAAAGAAAACACAATGGCCGGAGGAAGTTCCAGAGGTGATGGCGACAAAAAGAAGGCACGCATCGAGATCATTCCCCTGATCGATGTCATCTTCTTCCTTCTAGCCACATTCGTGCTTTTCACGCTTTCCCTGAGCAGGATCCAATCGCTACCCGTGCAGCTGCCGGTTGCCACACCGTCGACGCCCCAGAACAAGGACGACGACATGGTGACGCTGCAGGTGTCCGACCAGGGCACCTACTATTGGAACAAGGAGCCGATCGGGTCCAGCGAGCTCGAGCCACGGCTTCATTCCTACAAGGGACAGGTCCAGATTCCCCGCGTTCTCATTGCCGGGGACAACAAGGCGCACTTCGGAGCAACCGTCTTCGCCCTCGACCAGGTCCGCAAGGCCGGGATTGAGCAGGTATCCATAGAGACGCGAGTGCGCGACACCGGCAAATAGCCGAACATTTTGAGCCCATGCGCCGCGACCTAATCATTGGTTTCATTTTCACGGTAGCCCTCGAGTTTCTCGTGGCCTGGGGCGGAAACCTCACCCACTACAAGCCCAAGCCGAAGCCCAAGGAGGACGAGCAGAAGATCGAGATCGTGATGCCCAAGATCGAGCCCGACGAACCCGAGGTCGTCGAGGATCAGCAGCAGCAGGTCCCCCAGGACATTGCTCCTCCGATGCAGAATGACGTACCCCAGCTGGTGACGCCGCAGTCCTTCGTCCAGCAGATCGAGCCTCCCCCACCCGACCTTTCGGCGCTCTCCAAGAACATCGTCAAGATTCCGGAAACGCGCAACGGACTCGCGGGTATCGAGGTTTTCGATATCTCGAAACTCGATCAGGTTCCCTCCGCGAGGTTCCAGGCCCGTCCGCAGTACCCCTTTGAGATGCGCCGCGCCGGCATCTCCGGAGAAGTGCTGGTCGATTTCATCGTAGACACCAACGGCGACGTCAGGAACGCGTTCGCCGTGCATTCGTCCCAGCGCGAGTTCGAATCCGCCGCGGTTCAGGCCGTGAGCAAGTGGAAGTTCCGCGCGGGCCGAAAGAACGGCCACGCCGTATACACTCACATGCAGGTTCCGATTGTCTTCACCCTCGACCAGGACCAGTAAGACCATGCGAACGGCCTTAAAGCGCATCCCCGCAGTTTTCATTGCCCTTGCTGCCTTGGCGCTCGTGCTGTCCACGCCCCTCCGGGTGCGCGCAGACGACTCCTCGGAAGCTCCGGGACTCTCCGACGCCGTAGGCGACGGCTTGGCAAAGCTCAAGCCGCTGATCGACAACAAGCAGTGGTCGGAAGCGGGCAAGCTGATCGATTCGCTACTACAGGATGCTGCAGCGGAGAGCTACGACCAGGCCTTCCTCCTGGAGACAAAGGCCAAGGTGTTGACGATGGGCAACGACTACAACAGCGCCCTCGCCCCCCTTGAGCAGTCGCTAGCGATCTCGGACAGGCATCACTTCTACTCGAAGCAGCAGACGCTGGACATGCTCTACTTCCTCTCGCAGCTGTATTACCAGCAGGCGGAGGGCGTCAAAACCGACCACGAGACCCAGATCAGCAATTATGAGAAGTCGATCGGCTCCATCAGGCGGTGGCTGGATATAGCTCCTAAGCCAACGGCCGACATCACCGAGTATTACTCCCGCCTGCTTTACTCCGAGGCCGTGGCTAAGGACCAGAGCCACCCCGATCCGGAGCTCATCAAACAGGCAGCCCAACAGATCGACCGAACACTTCACCTGACGGCGCGCCCCAAGGAAAGCACCTATGTCTTCCTCCTGGCCACCGTGCAGCAACAGCAGGACTACGCCCGTGGCGCCCAACTCCTTGAGTTCCTTCTCGCAAAGAATCCCAAGAACAAGACTTTCTGGCAGGATCTCGTCACCTTCTATGTCGTCCTTGCGCAGAACGAAAAGGACCCGGTCAAAGTCCGCAAGTATGACATTCGCGCCATCAACACGATTGAACGCGCCCAAGCCCTAGGCTATCTCCAGAGCCCGCGCGACAACTACCTGCGCTTCACCTTTTACTACGAACTGGGGCAGTTCGGTCAGGCTGCCGAGATCCTCCACACCGGCCTTTCGAAAGGGACGATCGACTCTGATCTGGACAAGTGGGAGCTGCTCTCCTCGTCCTACCAGCAGATCAACCAGGATTTTACCGCGATTGAGGTTCTCAAAGAGGCCGAGGGCCGATTCCCCAAGAAGGGCGACATTGACCTCAAGATTGCCAGCGCCTACGCCACACTGGACAAGGGCACGGACGCCTTGAAGTACTACAAGATAGCCGAGGAGAAGGGCGGCCTGAGCAAATCCCAGCGCGCCTACCTCCTGCTCGCCCTCGCCTACCAGGCCTATGAGCTCCAACAGTACGACGACGCCAAGGTGGCCGTCGAAAAGGCGATCAATGACGCTCCCGGCGGCAAGCCCGACCATCAGCTCATCGTTCTTAAGAACGCGATTGATGAGGCTCTGAAGACCAAAAAAGCGAGCGAATCACAGTAACCAATTCCAGGTACCATCCATGAAGAAATCCAAAATCTATTTCATAGTTCCGATTCTCGCACTAGCGGTGTTTTTCGGCTACTATTGGAACTTCAGCTCGCAGTACGACGCCCAGCAGGCAGCGATTGCGGCGACTGATAAAGCCCGCAAGCTCGAAAAGCTTAAGGCAGAGGCCGCCATGCGCGAGAAGGCCATTTCCGAGGCCCTCGAGGCCCAGAAGGTGCGCAAGCAGGAGCGCATCGACCGCGAAGCTCGCGAGCGCAAACAGCGTGACGACAAGGAAAACGCCCGTCTTATTGCCGAAAAGGCCGACCAAGAGTCACAGAAACTTGAACGCCAGGTCGAGAAATTGAAGAAGGACGTCAAGGAAGCCACCGACGAGGTTGCGAAACTCGAGAAGGACAAGCAGCACTCAGTCGAGGAAGAGGCGTTTCTACGCACCTTTGTCACAAAAGCGCAGGAGAACGAAGCCAAGCTCGACGACGTCGTCAGGAAGATTGAGCTCGCTGATGCGGCGGCGGCAAAGGCCGCTGCTCTCGCGGCCGCCGAAGGCAAGAAATAACCCGATCCTTTACCAAAAAAGCGCACCTATGAAAAAATGGCTTTATGTGCTAGCCCCCACCGCGATGCTCGCGGTATTCCTCTACTTCTACTTCGATAGCCGGGCTGAGACCGAGGCTAAGGAGAAGGCTCACCAGGAGGAGGTCGCCAAGGCGAAGGCCGAGGCCGACGAGAAGAAACACATCGCCGAGGTCAAGGCCCGCGAGGACGCGGAGCGCCGCAACACCGAGCGCGAGGCCGAGGACGCAAAGACGACCAAGGAGAAGGAAGAGAAATACCTGTCCGAAATGCGCCGCATCCAGGACGACACCGACAAGGCCAACACCCTCGCCGAGACCTATTCCAAGGAGGTCTCCGAACTGACAGTCCAGCTCGACACTCTCCACAAGCAGAAGGACTCGCTCACGCGTGAAGGCTTCGAACTGGATAAGAAGATCGAACTTGCCGAGGTCGCCCGTCGCAACGCCGAGATGGAGATCCAGCGTACGGTCGAGATCATCTCGACCCGCACCGAGCAGAGCCCGATGTCCAAGATGCCGCCTCCGCCTCCGGCTAAGGAAAGCTGATACCGGATATCCCCTTCTAACGCCGAGGACTTAGGTCCTCGGCGTTTTTTTTTAGAACCCGGAACCTTGCAACCGGGTACGTCGTCTTCGCTTCGCTGACCAGGATTGGCATATAGCTCCCATTGAAAATGACTTAGGGGATTCGGCGCCTTCACACTCGGCCTCAGCTAATGGAAAACGGGCAAAGCTTCGGCGTCAGGGCGAATCTCTTGGCCTTCATGCCGGCCGAATTCGGCCGATGAATGGGTTATCCCTATGAATGCATGAGGAATGCCCGGCCTGACTCCCTCCTCCTGCCTGGACGCGGCACACCGCGCCTCCAGGCGGGCGGCGTTGTCGCGTGCGCCTCCCTTTTCCCCGGGGCGTACGCTGCCCCCTTCCCGGTCCAGCTCCTTGCATCACGGGCAACCCAATGAGCGAACCCCACCCCGCCCCCACAATTCTCATCGTCGACGACGAACCCGTCGTCCTCGACGCCCTGCGTATGACCCTTGAGCGCTCGGGCTACCAGGTCATCGCCTGCTCCAGCCCTCAGAAGGCGCTGACCGAGCTCGCGGAGCGGGAAGTCGCGGTCATCATCTCGGACCAGAAGATGCCCGAGATGCAGGGGCACGAATTCCTGATCGAGAGCCGCCGCCTCAGGCCGCAGGCCTCCCGCATTCTGATCACCGCCGTCCTGTCGCTGCCGACCGTCATTGACGCCATCAACAAGGGGGAGATCTTCCGGTTCATCGCAAAGCCCTGGCTGAGGGAGGAACTGCTGGCCACGGTGCGCAACGCGGTCCAGCGCAACGAGCTTATCATGCGGAACGAGCTGCTCCAAGCGCAGACCCAGCAGCTCAACGCGCAGCTGATGGTGGCCAACAGCGAGCTCCAGCAGCAGCTGCTCGACCTGGAGCAGAAACGACTGAAGCTTGACGCGGCCAACGGAGAGCTCACCGCCCGCTACGAGAACAGCCTCGAGCTCTGCCGCAGGATCCTGACGGCCTACGACCCGATTCTCGGTGGTCAGGCCAAGGCACTCGTGGAGATCGCCACGAAGATGGCGGAGTCAGGACATTTCAGCGCCGACGAACGGCGGGCGCTGCGTTCGGCGGCCTGGCTGTGCGACCTCGGCCTTATCGGAGTTCCCAGGGAGCTGCTGCGCTCGTTCAGGCGGACACCTGAGCGCCTCACCGACCGGGAGCGCTCGATGCTTCATAATCATCCCGTTTACAGCCAGACCCTCTCGGCCCTGGTCGACCCAAGGGTCGACGTGGCTGAGACGATCCGGGCGCACCATGAGTGCTTCGACGGTTCCGGCTATCCCGACGCCATCGAGGGAAAGGCGATCCCGTGGCTCGCGCGCTGCCTTTCCGTGGCTGTGGGGTTTGTCGAGTCGGACCGCCCGAAGCAGGCGACAATTGAGGCCATCCTCGCAAAGTCCGGCACGGCGTACGACCCGGAGGCCGTGCGTCTCTTCATGAAGGTCACGCAGCTGGTGCAGTTGCCGCGCCAGGTGCGCGAAATCCTGCTGGGTGAGCTTTCACCGGGAATGGTGCTGGCCAGCGGAATATACAGCCCCCACGGCCTGCTGCTCGTCGGGGAGGGCCAGCCCCTCGGACCGTCCACGATCGCAAAGATCCTCAACCACAACGACGTGACGCCGATCGAACAGCGACTCCTCATCTATTCCTGATTCGGAAAGCGGACGGTCTCAGGGCATCCACCTGCGCAACCACGACGGGCGGGCATCACCGCAATCGCCACTGCCGTGTGCCAAGCGCATCCAACCCCTGAGCGACGCTGGCGACGGCCCCCTTGGCACCGAGGCGCGCCGCGCACGGATCACCCGGCGAGGCGCCCTATGGGCGTCCCCGTCCCCGGCAGTGTCCGCAATCGGCGGCCCGTCGGGATCGGCATCCGCTGCAAGCCGCGCCATCGCCAGCGAGAGCCTTCTCTCGGCGAGGTCGGCCCTCCATGCTCCGGCGCTCATGAGATAGAGCGGGCTCGCGGCCAGTGCCCCTATCCATATGCCGATGGCCACCAGGGCGACCATCGACACGCACTGTCGGGCAAGGTGTGTCACAGTGACCGGAGCCTCGGCGCCGCCCTGCACGGACTCGGGCGCGGAACGGAGGGCCTGGTGCGCCTCTTCCGACAGGGCGCTCCCCACGAGGCGGTACGCACAGGCGACCCCGGCCAGGAGCAGTACCAGGGCCATGCAGACAGCAGTCAGCGGGCGCAGCAGGGTTCTCATCGGCTCAGACCCGAGACCGAGACTCCACGGCGCGCCTCGCTGCCTTCGGTGCGTTGGTTCGTGGTCATGGGGGTCGAAAGTGGCGCCGGGCCCTCGTGGATGGGAAGCGGCTAGGGTCCATTCGGCCCACAACGCCCGGGACTTTAGCGCTCTGAGCGCAGACCCCTGACGCTCGGCTATTTCCAGTAAAGTTCGCGCGGTGGGAGCCGTAGAGGATAAGGCCGGCTCTACGACTGGGCCGCGCACTATGGAATTCCTCCAAACGCACACGCTGGGGCGCCCTGGCCGGCGCGGGTCATCCTGATCCATGGCCTCCTTCTCATTCGCCGAAGTGGCAACGGGGCAGCGCCTGGTCGTCGGCGTCGGCGACTTCGCGGTCTCAAGGGAGCAGCAGTGCGTCCTGAGCACCTACTCGCTCGGCTCCTGCATCGGGGTCGTGGCGTTTGACCCTTCTGCGCGTCTTGGCGGCATCCTCCACGTCATGCTTCCCGAGTCGCTCATCGCCGCAGACCGGGCGGCAAAGCAGCCCGCCCTCTTCGTCGACACCGGGCTTCCCTTGTTGATGCGGGCCCTGATCGGCGCGGGTGCGGAGCGCTCCAGCCTGAATTTCCTGGTCAGCGGGGGCGCCAGCGTCCTTGCGGGCCACGATCCGTTCCGGATCGGTGAGCGGAACTCGAGGGCCACCCTCGAGGCCTTGTCCCGCGAGGGTCTTCACGTGCAGCACACCATCGTGGGAGGCACGGTGAACCGCGCCCTGCACCTGGAAATCGACACCGGTATCGTGACACTGACGACACCGTGCGAAGGTGCGCGTTACGCGCTGTCGGCCTAGGCAGCCTGCGCTGCGGCGGAGAACTAGGGGCTCGCCTACAGGTTCAGCGCGCCGGTCGTCAGATGCTCTCCTAGGCGCGCCTCAGCGCGCTCCAGGACGATCGGCAATGCGGCCTCCAGGATCTCCGGGGTGAACCCCATCCTCTGGAGGAAGGTTCCGTGGAGCGCGACACGGTAGGAGTCCTCACCCACACCGGGGCCCATCGAGGCCGAAAGGTAGCGCGCAGCGTTGAGGTGGCCCAGAAGGACGTGCACCTCTGGCGGGGAGCTCTCGGGGTTTGCCTGGAACTCGGCGGCCAGCGCAAGGCTCTCCGGGAACCTCCAGGCCCTCAGCAAGGCGCCGCCCACTTCGGCGTGGTTGTAGCCGAATACAGCCTTTTCGGCATCCTCCCAGGTGCTGCCGACCTGATCGCTGCATTCGCGCACGGCGTCGTAGAATTCGGAGCAGCTGTGGGCAAGGGCGAGCTTGCCCAGGCCGCAGACAAGGCCAGCCGTGTAGCCGACCTGCGGCTCGATCTGCCCCGTGGCCTCGGCGAGGGCCTCGGCTGCTAGGGCTGTGCAGAGGGTATGCCGGCTAAAGTCGCCCTGTTCCCAGCGCAGGGCCTTCATCTGTCCGTTGTCCCAGCGGCTGATGAGGGCCAGCGCCGCCAGCCGGTAGATCTCCCGCTCGCCCAGGCGGATGATGGCTTCGCCCACCGTATCCACACAGCCGTTGTAGAATGCCGAGTTGGCGAGCCTGAGGGTCGAGGCAGCGAGCGCCGGGTCGAGAAGGATGATGGACTCGATCTCCTGGGCGGTCCCCTCGTCCTTCTTGAGGGCCTCGACCAGGCGCGGAAGCAGTGTCGGTGCGCAGGGCAGGCACACCGCCTTTGCACATACCTCCTTTATTGTTAACGGGATGCGGTTGGCCATATCTAGGCGAGCCCGTTGCGGGAGGCCGTTGCGCGCTGCCCGTGTTCCTGCGGGGGAAACTGTGGAGATTGCATGAGACAGGCTCGGTATGCTTGGGGCCATACCGTGCCTAAGGCTGCATTCGGCGCACCCATGGATAACTTTAGGAGAAAGACCTCGCGGTGCCCGGGCCCTGGAACTGCCCGTCCAGGAGCGTGCAGGCCGCCCTGAATGAGCCCGCGCCAGTCGTTCCCCTGCAAAGGTGCTCTTCGAAAAGGGCCCAGGAAGCCTCCTCGTCCACAAGGCCCGCCGGGGTGAGTACCCGGCTAAACAACCGGTTTTTCGCGTGGAGGGAGCCGAAAAGCCTCAATGATACAGTGTCCCTGATCCTGCGATCGGGATAGAGGTTGAACTTGATTCTGCTCGGGTCGCGGCCCGCCGCGTGCAGGCGTGCGACGGTCTTTGCGGCAAGGCGCAGCATGAAGGTGTAGATGAGCCCGTTCTCCACCGTTGCGTCGAGCCGGCACCAGACATGGTAGCCCCGGCCGCTCGCAAGGACGAGCGGGCGGCACCCATGGTCCTCGAGAAGGTCGCGCAACACCTCCACGGCAAGCGCCATCTCGGGAATGACCACCGTGTTGTTCACCTTGTGGTTGTTGTCCAGGTTGAAGCAGAGCAGGTTGTTCGCCCTGTCGTCGAAATAAAGGCACACGTTGCACTCGCCCGAGAGGTGCCATCGGAGCAGCTGCGACATCATAGTCTCGCTGAGGTGCGAAAGCTTATATTTATGCAGCAGCCCGGTGAGCGTCAGCTCTCCGTACTCGAGCGTCGCGCCGCCGGCGAGCAGGCCCTCGAGAAAGGCGAACCCGTGGCGGCGCGTCTCCACCTTGGCCCGGTCCTTGGGCAGGCCCTGGTAGTACTCCCTGATGAGGGCTATCTTTCGATCCATCGCCTCACCTCGTCGAATTGCGAGAATCCCCGTGCGCCCGAGGGATCGATCCCACGGTTTCTTTCCGTCAGCGGGTAGTACACGTTCACGCCGTGAGTCGTCCCGAACCTGATGTTGAAAGGGTCGTCGTCGACCAGATGCTCGATCGCCCAGGCCCGGCAGAAGACAATCTTGTTCCACGCCATGAACAGGTAGTCGAACGGGATTTTGTTGTCGTCGAGCCAGCGCCGGGTGCACGCGTTGGCCCGGCGAAGGTCGCGGTGCGTGCAGATGACGATCCGCCATCCGTCGGACCTGAGCGCGCGCATGAAATTGACCCCGTCCGCCGTGGGCCGCGACAGCTCGTAGCAGCGCTGGTGGATCCGGTAGCGCAGGAACGAGTACTGGGTGCTCAGCAGCTCGCTCTCGTCCTTCGCGCCGCTGCGCAGGCGCTCCAGGTGGCGGCTGAAGGTGTCCTCATCCATCCCGTAGGACGCATCGTACTCAAACCGGGTCCGGGCCAGGGTCTCGCTGAAGTTGTTCAGGGTGTCGTCCAGGTCGATCGCTATGGTCTTGCTCGGCATCGCATATGAGGGCGCTCGCTCGGGTCACTAAAACATCAGATCTTTATTATTCAATTGTTTGTGCCTTTCGCATCGCGGGTATTTTCCGGCGCGCAATGGCGCAAAAGGGGCCGGCTGCGGCCGGGCCCGTTGTTGCAAGAAAAGCCCAAAAAATTGCCGTAAAGTCGGGCCGTGCGGTACCGATTAACAACACAGGATCCATGGACACGCCCTCCGCACCCACCGCCCACTTCCCTACGGCGCAGCTGCACGAGGCTCGCCCTGGCAAAGCCTTCGACATCCTCTGGGGACGGCCCGTATTCCGCGCCCCGCCCCTGCACAACCCGCAGCCGGCTTGCGAGCCGCCCTGCTTGCGTGGCTGCTTCAGCGCGGACCCACGGCTTTCGGGCACCGTTGCCGGCCGCCAGCTGAGCGCCGCGTAGGCCCTGACCGCGGTCACGCACGTGGCTTCTGGCAGCCCTCTCCTTCCCTCCCCCGACGGACTGCCCGGCATAAGGATTGGGTTGCCGGGCCCGCCGCCCAATCCGTATGATGACCGCTCTAACCCCATGACGTCCGCACGAATATGGAGCACGCTCTCGCGCATCGCCGCGGGCCTTACGGCGGCGGTAGGGGCGGTGGTGCTGACGGGTTCGCTCCTTAATTCCCCATCCGTGGCTTCGCACGGCCTGCCGCTCGGGCCCACGGGCGCGGCCTCAGCACTGTGCCTGCTCATGGGGGGCGCAGCGATCCTCCTGCGCGGGCGGCGCGAAAGCCGGCTGGGTTCCTTTGTGGCCTGGACCTTCGCCGTTGCAATTGCTGGAATCGCCTTGGCAAGCGCAGCCGCCGAGCTGTTCCACACGACCGGCGGGCTGATTGGGCGCCTGGTGGTCCTGGCCAGCGACCCCGCCCCCTTCGGCAATTCGCTCAGGATCGGCCGCTCGCCGGTGACCACGACGCTGCCGTTTCTTCTGATCGCCTGCGCCATCGTCGTCCTCGGGCGGCGGCGCCGGTCCCTGTTCGACCTGACCACCTGGGCTGGACTCGCGGTCGCCAGTTTCGCGCTGCACGTGCTCCTGAGCTATCCCCTGATGCCCGCGGGAAACGAGGGCCAGATGGGGCCGGTCACCGCCTTCGTGTTCCTGATCCTCGGCACAGGCATCGTCGCCACTCGACTCGACGCGGAACTCGTGGGCGTCTTCCGCAGGGGCAACCCCGTGGGCTTCGTCGCGCTGCGCCTGCTCTTCGTGGTTTTGCTGATGCCGCCTGTGCTCTTGGACCTCCAGGCCTGGTGGCTCGCCCGGCGCGGTGGAGACCTTTCCTCACAGACCGTATTCTTCACCGCCATCTCAGCCATCGCCTTCATTGGCCTTCTGGTCGTGATCCTGCACCGGATGGAGACCCTCGACCAGCATCGCAACGAGGCCGAGCAGGCCCGAGGCGACCTTCTGGCACGCCTGCAACAGCAGGCCGCGACGCTGCAGTTCGAGGTGTCGGAGCGGACGTTCGAGCTCAAGGAGAGCACCGAGCGCCTGGAACTGGCCATGAGCACGGCAGGATGCGGAGTCTGGGACTGGGACTCCTCCAGCAACAGGGCGGTATGGGACGACAGGCAGCGCGCGATCTACGGCCTGGGACCGGACTCGTACGACGGCAGCCACGGTGTCTGGATCAGCCGCGTCCACCCCGACGACAGGGAATGGGTGGTGGCCACGGCCCACCGGGACCTTAAGACGGGCGAGCATTTCGAGCGCAAGTACCGGATCGTCACGCCCACGGGCCAGGTCCGCCATATCGAGTCCAAGGGCAACATTCGCAGGGACTCATCCGGCAAGTGCATCCGCATCATAGGCGTCGACCGCGACGTGACCCAGGAGCGGGAGGCGGAGAGCGCCCTCATCTCGGCCGCCGAGCGCCTGCGGTTCGCTCTCTCCTCCGCCGGTTACGGCGTCTGGGAGAGGGACTGCACGAGTGAAAGGCTTGTCTGGGACGACCGCATGCTGGAGATCTATGGCCTGCGCCGAGCGGACTTCGCAGGGACTGAGGCGGCATGGCTAAGGACGCTGCATCCTGACGACGTTCCGTCAGCCGGCAACGGATCGCTCAACATTCGCATGGGCCTCGCCGAGAACTACGAGGATCGCTACAGGATAATCCGGCCCGACGGCAGCGTTCGCCACATCGAGGCCCGCGGATTTCTTAAGCGTTCCCCGGAGGGCAATCCGCTGCGGATTGTCGGCCTGAACCGGGACGTCACGGCGGAGACCGAGCTGCGCGAGCAACTGCGCATCACCGAGGAGCGCTGGCAACTCGCGCTTTCCGGCAACAACGACGGCCTCTGGGACTGGAACGTCGAGACCAGTGAGCTCTACCACGACGCGCGCTACGCGGAGATGCTCGGGTACTCCCGGGGTGAGATCCCGTTCCACTATAGCCAGTGGGAGACACGGGTCCACCCGGACGACAAGGACGCAGCCGACGCCGCGTTGGCCGCGCACCTCGCCGGGCAGACCTCCCTCTATTCGAGCGAGTACCGGATGCGCCACAAGCTCGGACACTGGGTGTGGATCCTCGACCGCGGCAAGACCGTCTCCCGCGGCAGCCGGGGCCGCCCGGTGCGCCTTGTGGGCACTCACACCGACATCTCCATCAGCAAGGAGATCGAGGGGCGCCTGAGGGAATTCGAGGACATGTCTCTGCAGATGGGCAGGCTGGCGCAGATAGGCCCGTGGGACTGGGACCTGAAGACCCAACGGCTCACATGGTCGCCGGAGGTGCACCGAATTCACCACACCGACCTGGGATTCGAGCCCACCGTGGAGCAGATGCTTGGGTTTTATCCGGGCGAGGCCCGCACACGGATGCAGGAAGCCCTGGACACCGCCGTCCGCCTGGGCATCCCCTTCGACCTCGAGCTGCCGATCGTCACCGCTCAACATGAGAGCCGCTGCGTCCGTATCCTGGGGAAGGCGGAGTCCAAGGACGGAGCGACGACACGGATCTACGGCGCGGTCCAGAACATCACTAACATCCGCGAGTCCGAGGAGGCGCGGCGCCGTCTCGAGACCCAACTGTTCCAGGCACAGAAGCTCGAGACGCTAGGCACACTGGCAGGGGGTATCGCCCACGACTTCAATAACCTACTCACTGGAATTCTCGGATATCAGGAGCTTGCGCTCGACGGACTCGAAAGCGACAGCCCGGCCCGATCCTGCCTCGAGGCGGCCCACGGGGTCAGCATGAGGGCTCGGGGCCTAGTCGAACAGATCCTGACGCTGAGCCGCCAACCGAACAACGAGATGGCGACCGTGGACCTCACCTTTGTCATCGAGGAGGCGCAGCGCTTCCTCAGGACGACGGTGGCTCCCAACATCGCCATCGAGGCGGACATCGCTCCGGGCTGCATGCCGGTGTACGCCGAGGCGACCCAGATCCACCAGGTCCTGCTCAACCTCGGCCAGAACGCCGCGCACGCCATAGGCCCGGCAGGCGGAGTCATCCGCGTGGGCCTAAAGCCCGCTGAGATTGCGGGACCGCAGGCCGAGGCGCTGGGTGTCGCGGCGGCGGGACAGTACCTGCAGCTGAGTGTCAGCGACACAGGCCACGGGATGGACGCCGAGACACAGAAGCGGATATTCGACCCCTTCTTCACGACCAAGGGCGTGGGCAAGGGCACGGGTTTGGGCCTTTCGGTGGTTCATGGCATTGTGCGCGCCCACCGAGGGTCGATAAGCGTCGAAAGCGCCCCTGGCAAGGGGGCAACGTTCCGGATTTTCCTCAGGTGCGCCGAGAACTCCGATGCTGAGCCGGGAGCCGACGACGCCTCACTGCCCCGCGGCAACGGGGAGCTGATTTGCATCGTGGACGATGAGGACTTTGTGCTCGGATGCGTTGCGAAGGCGGTCGACAAGCTCGGTTATCGCACTGCCGCGTTTGACTCGCCGCACAAGTGCCTTGAGGCCCTGAGGGGACAGCAATCGGAATGTGCCCTTCTCGTCACCGATCAGACCATGCCGGGCATGACGGGCACCGAGCTTGCCGAGCACGCGCGGTCTTTCGCACCGAAGCTGCCGATTATCATCATGTCGGGATATTTCTCGAAAATTTCTCCCACGATCCTCGAGCGCATGGACCATGTCTCGCTCGTGTCGAAGCCGTTTACCTCAGCTGAGCTTGCGCAGGCGATAGAGCGATCCCTAAGCGGCGATACCTGAGGGGTGTAAGCCTGCCGGGAACCCTAAAGCAGGCCTGCGCAAGAGCGCAGCGCACCGCCAGCGATCGCGGTCAATGCCGCCTCCGATTGGTCCGTGATGAACCCTACCACGGTGAGTGTGGCGGCCGAAGCCTCGGATGACGACGCCACGGACGGGGCGCCTTCCCCGCCGCCCATGGCGGCCGCTGAGGCCCGAATCGCGTCCTGGAAGGCGCCGAGACTGTCGGAGGCCACGGAAACCTGCTGCATCGCTGCCGAGACCGACGCCGATGCCTTAGCGTCGGAGGCCCCAAGGGTGAAATTGCCGGCCTGGTCCTGTTGGATGAGGCCGAGGACCGCACCTTGGCGCAGGTTGACGCCGATTCCCTGGAGCGGGGCCGCGGCCTCCTCATTGCCAGGCCCGAAGAGAGCGACACCCGCAAACTCCGCTCCCTGGGCCGACGCTCCCTCGGCACCCCCTATTCCATGAGGGGCGCCGCCCACGGTGCCACGCAATTGCCTCTGAAGCCCAGAAAACGCCGAGCTTGATGCCGCGGAAGCGCGCTCCATCTGTGCGAGGATCCCGTGGATCTGGCCGATCGCGGCCGCGGCCGTCTGGACAAAGGAGGACGCAGTTTGCAGGTCCGCGCTCGCGGCCTGCGCGGCCGAGGGAAGCTCCCCTGAGTCAGATGTGGCCACCGCGGCCGCGCCGGCAGCGGATCCCCCGTCCGGGGCGCGAGGGCCCGCCGGCGTGGCAGCCGAGTCCCCAGGACTTGACCGCACGTCCAGAACGCCGGCTAGACTGGTGTTCCCAATGTTCACTTCGGCCTGCGCAGGGTGTTCACCAGCGTGTTGACGGCGCCAGGCTCCACGGCTGCGGCGCGGTTGCTCGCGGTGATATCGGAACGCACCTCCTTGCGGTAGATCGCGATCTCCCTCGGCGCGTCGATGCCGATCTTCACGACATCGCCGTCGATGCGGGTGATTCGAATCTCAATCGACTCGCCTATCATTATTGCCTCGTTGACCTTGCGGGTGAGGATGAGCATGGTGAAGCGCTCAGGCCGCGGTTGCAGACGGTGAGGAAAACAGGGGCTGCCTTGCCTTGTAGCGGGAGTAGTTCGCGATCACCAACTGGCGGCCGATGCCCGTACGGCGGTTCACAATGATAGGCCCGACAAGATTGACGGTGGCCTCCACGGGCGTACCCGGCCTCATGGTGATGATATTCAGGACCATCGCATCCCCGCCTTCAGTGAGCCCTAGGACCGCGGCGTCGCCGTCAAAGACCTCGGGTTTGTAGTCCGGCATCATCCGCCCGGGCTCGATCACCACGAAATTGATGTGACCGCTCGCGCCCTTCAGCGTCAGGGACAGGAACGGCAGCAGGTCCGGGTGATACTTGAGTTCCGCCTGCGTGTACTCGTTGAAGCCCAGGATGCCGTGCGGCAGGGCGAACGCCGTAATGGTAAGCGCGTCCGCACCGAGATTGACTGGATCGCTGAGGACTTTCATGGGCGCGATTTAGGGCACGGTCGTGCTCAGGTAGTTCAGGAGTGTGGTCTGCATAATTCGGGCTGAGGACTCGAGGACCGCTTGGTATGCGGTCTGAGCTTCCGTCAGTTGCGTCGTCGCGACCGCCACGTCGGCTCCTGAGTCCCCTGATATTGTCGTGCCAAGCGTCTGCTGCATCGAGGTCGCCTGAGACTGAACGGACTGGATAGCCGACTGTACGGCGCTGCTGTCGGCAGCCGCGGCAATGATCGACTCGCTCGAAGACGTAAGGTCGCTCTGGGCGCTCGCGATGCCGGCGCTATCGCCGTTCTGCAGTGCGTCCCTGAGCGAAATGAGCTGATTCATGAACGTGGCGAGGGCCTGGTTCGTCGTGCCGCTCGTGCTCGGCGAGATACTCGATGAGGTTGAGACGGGGATGGCCGCTTGCGAGGTGTTCCCCGCGTAAGTGACGGCGGTGGTCTGGCCCGAGGCATCGACTGTCGTCTGGAACGGCGCCTGGTTGACAGCCGTGCCCGCGTAGAGGTAGTTGCCCTCGAATTGGCTGTTGCCCAGCTGCACCGCCTGCTGGAGGTACGCGTCGATCTGCGTCGCATACCCCTGAAGTTGGGACGCGTTGCTTGTGCCGCTCGCCCCTTCCGTCGCGATCTCGTCGACCGCATTCGAGAGGGTATTGAGCTGGTTGAGGCCGGAATATGCGGCCTGGCTGACCTGGAGCGCCGTGGTGGCGTTGGCCTCGTACTGAGCCTGTTCCTGGCTCTGGCTCACCAGGTTCAGTACGGTCGCCATCCCGGTAGGGTTGTCCGAAGGCTGGGTGAATGACAGCCCCGTCGAGAGCTCTGTCTCCAGCGTGCTTTGGCTGGAGTCGAGGTCCTGCATCTGCCCGACCAGGTTGCTGTAGATTGTGCTAGTCGCAATTCTCATGGCTGAGGTTATTGTCAGGAGGACGACGAACCCATGCTGCTTATCTCGTTGCCCAGGATCTGGTTGATTATGTTGAACGTCTCGGAGGAGGCCGCATAGGCCTGCTGGAACTGCACAAGGTTAGACATCTCCTGCTCCATGCTCACTCCGCTGATGCTTGATCGCTGGTTCTTGAGGAGCGTCTCCACGTTGGTCTGATCGTCGAGTGTCGACGTCACATTGGAAAGACTCTCACCAAAGGCGCCCACCGAGTCCGCGTAGTAGGACGAGAAGGTCCCGTCGATAGAATCGCCCGAACCGGTCGAGAAGCTCGTGTTCGCAAGGGCGGCAACGGCGGTGGCTATCGAGTTGTCTCCCGCCGCACCCGTGCCGGCGGTCAGCGTCGTCGCGCTCAATCCCGAGGCGAGGGAGATTGTGCCGGCCGTGGTACCGGATGGATCGAAGAAATCGGATCCAGTGCCGCTGGGGTTGTAGGCCGCGTTCACAGCCGTGACCAGCTCGCCTGCGAGGCTGTCCAAGCTCGAGCGTAGCGTCTGGATCGGGCCAGTCGAGGCGGTGATAGCGCCCTCGATCGAGCCCGACCCCAATCCGAGGGCCACAGCAGGCTGCCCCTCGGTCACGATGCCGTTGGAGTAGCTCAGGCTGCCCTGGACTGTGCCCTGCTTCACCAGTACGATTGGGTTGCCGCTAGCGTCGGGCGTGGTCACGGTGTCCTCCCCGTTGCTCTGCTCGGTGACGTTTACCGGAATGATCGCAGCGAGCTGCTCGAGGTCCGACTCGCGGCTGTCGCGCAGGTTGACGGCTGATCCGGGGTTGCCCGCCTCGGCAGAGCAGATCTGGGCATTGAGGTTGGCAATGCCCGTGAGCAGCGAATTCGCAGTCGCCACGTTGCTGGTGACCTGTGAGCCGGCGTCCGACTGCACCTGAGCGAGATTAGCATCGATCGAATTGAAGCTCTGTGTGAGCGTGGAGGCCTGCTCCACGAGAGCCTCTTTCGTTCCGCTGTCCGTCGGCTGCGCGGCGAGGGCGGAGAAGGCGTCCATGAAATTACCCATGGCGAGCCCGAGCCCGCTGTCGCTGGCGGCGGCGGAAGCGCTCGAAGTCGACGTTGCGCTCGTGAGCGTCTCGTCGAGGCCCCCCTGGGCCTGCTGGAGCAGCCCCTGTTGGGAGCTGCCCGAGGAAGTGAGGCCAATCTGGGTGATGATCTGCTGGTTGAGCAGGGAGTCGCTGTACTGCTGGACGCTCGTGGCCTGAAGCCCGACATCCTCCTCCCCCTGGGGAGTCATCACCTCGCCCGCGCTCCCGAAGACTACGTATTCGTCGGCGTAGTTCGGGTTGTTGAGGTTGGCGATGTTGTTCGAGGTGACACCGATCGCGACACTCTGGGCATTGAGCGCTTGAGCCGTAGAGCCGAGAACTGAGAATAGTCCGGACATGGGGTTCGGAGTCTAGCCTTCCGCCGCAAAGGCGGCATATGGGGGCGATGCAATCGTGACGCTCCCGTTGGGGGCGTAGACTTTCGTGAAGCACCCCGGCCGCAGGCGGCGGAGCAGTTCCTGGTGGTTCTCGATCGTGCGGATGAGGAAAAGCCGGTTGTGCCTCGACACCCTGCGAAGACGCGCAGCCGCCCGGTTGACGTCCGATACGAGCGCCCTGATGAGCGGGCGCGCCTCCTCGGAGACAAGAGCCAGGATCTGACCCAGTGTGGGCATGCCGCTGCCGCCCTCGGTCCCGGCAAGCTCGCACGCGGCGACCTCCCTCCTTCGGCGGCACTCGAGCAGAACGAGCGCCTGCTCGTCGATTGCGCTGGTGATCTTCAGGACGCCCGCTGCATCTCGTTTGAAAAGAAACATCTGCTGCTGCTCGTACAGGCGGATCAGGCCTGCGTACTCGGCAACCTCGCATCGGAGGCAGTCGACCATGGATTGCCAGCCTTCAGTCATGGGCTGCCTTTGCGGCCGACGGGCCCGCCTGAACGCCTGTAGGTTGCGAGGAGAGTTGTCTTTGCAGGATCGAGGCCATTCCCAGTCCCCCACCCTTGGCGAGGCTCTGGGAAAGAGCATCCGTCAGCATGTAGCCGTAGACATCGTTGCCTCCACCGCTTCCCATCATCGAACCGACGCTCTTGTCCAGAAACTGGCGCAGAAGCACCGCCTCGAACTGCTCCGATACCACTTTGCTCTGAGCGGCCGACGAGGAGCCTGCCATGTGCAACTGCCCAACCAGGTCCGGGGCGAGGGAGACGGCAGCGTTTGAGGGGAGTATCTCCATCGGGGCTAGTTGATCACGAGGTCGGCCTGGAGCGCACCCGAGCGCTTCAAGGTCTGGAAAATTGCCATCATCTCGCGGGTCGAGACTCCCAGGGCATTAAGCGCCGTCGCCAGCTGTTCGATCGTCGGAAGCTCCTTGATGACGACCAGGCTCCCCTTCGTCTCGACCGCCGAGGTCTGGGTGCTCAGCAGAGGCGTCGTTTGTCCGCTTGATAATGGCATCGGCTGGCTCGCCCCCATGTTTGACGTGACCGTGATCGTCAGGGACCCGTCCGCAACGGCTACCTCGGAAATACGGACAGTCGATGTCGCAACGATCGTGCCCGTGCGCTCGTTGATCACGATCCGAGCAAGGGCGTCAGGGGTCACCTCGATCACACCCAGGTCGGATATGAACGGCACCTCTCTGCCGGCATATCTAGGGGGCAAATGGACCTGCACGGTCGCCGAGTCCAGGGCCGCTGCAGCCCCCGGCCACACGCCGTTTATCGCCTCGGCCATTCGCGCCGCGGATGTAAAGTCAGGATTGTGCAGCAGGAGCCTCAGCGAGCCGTTGTGCACAAATTGCGCGGGAATTTCGCGCTCTACAATGGCTCCATTGCTGATGGTCCCCACGGTCGGATGATTCTTTTGCACGGTCGAGCCGCCGGCCCCGCCCTGTCCCCCGGAAAATCCGCCTATGGCGATGGCGCCCTGGGCGACTGCATAGGTGTGTCCGTCACCTCCAAGAAGGGGTGTCTGCAAAAGAACGCCGCCCTGGAGCGTCTTGGCGTCTCCGAGGGAGGCGACGGTCACGTCGATCCTTGCGCCGGATTTCAGGAAAGCGCTGATGTCCGCGGTGACCATCACCGCGGCAGTGTTCTTCGCGGTGACATCCTGCTGGGGGTTGACCGTTATGCCGTAGCGCTGCAGCACGTTTGCCACGCTGTGCAATGTTGCGTTGGGGTTGCTGTCCCCCGCCCCGGCGAGGCCGACCACAAGTCCGTAGCCCACGAGCTGGTTGTCCCGGTCCCCCTCGATGAGCGTGATATCCTTGATGCGCGACGCCGATGCGGAACCACAGGTGAGCGCCAGTCCCGTGAGCACAGCGCAGGCCGCGCGGAGACGCTTGGCAAGCGGCCGATCATTGTGTTCGTGTCTCATTGGCCGTAGATTCACGTGGTTCAGAACGGCCGGAGAAGCTCATAGAGCTTTGAGAACCAGCCTTGCTTCTCGGCGTCGGCAAGAGTGCCCTTGTTCACAAACTCTACCCGCGCCTCCGCGATGTTGCTCGAAAGGATCGTGTTGTTGCTTGAAATGTCATCCGGGCGCACCAGCCCATGCAGAACGACATACTGGGTCTCCCCGGAAAAGGCCACCAGGCGGACACCCTCGATCACGAGGTTGCCGTTCGGCAGGACATCGGTCACCAGAACGGCTGCCTGTGAGGACACGCTCTGGGAGTTACTCACCTGGCCTCCCCCGGTGTTGGACGACTGGCCGGAGAACTGAAGGCTGGGAAGCTGCCCTCCATGGGTCCCCAGGCCGCTCACGGCCGGGGGGAATATGAACTGCTGGACTGCATCGTTAACGCTAGATTGGCGGGTCGACTGCTTGTTCTGCGTGCTCGAGGCGCTGGCCGTCTCCTGAACGATCACCGTTAGGATGTCGCCTGTGTGGGCTGCTTTGTGGTCGGCCACCATGCCCGTCCCCTCGGCGGGCCAGAGCGAGCCCGCGTGCAGGGTTGCGCCTGCGCCCGCAAGGAGCAGGCAAACAGCCGTGGCATTGCGGATTGCTCTCATGGTCCTCAAAGTCGAACCTCCACTCGGTCGTCCCCTACTACCAGGGCCGGAATCGTCTTGAGCGATTCCGGATTGCGCACCGTGACGATGTCGCCGAGGGCACCGCTCTGCAGGGCGACCGCCTTCATCGTGACCCGCAGCAGTCCTGTGCTCGCAGTCACATCGACAATTTCACCCTTTCTTACAAGCGGACGGTGCCCCACGTCGTGCCAGCTGAGCATCGCACCCGCCTCGACGGACCGGGTCACGATAAGGTCCGGCTCCGGGCTTCCAACTGGGATCGCATCCCTCATACGGAAGGAGTCGATTCGCCTCGGCTCGATGAGCGGACTGTCGAGGGTACAGCCCGCCGCAAGGGGTTCCCGAGCGAACCAGGCGTCCCTCCAGAGAGAGGCCCTCAGGATCACCGTCGATTCCTCCAGTTGCACGGAGTCGGCATACGCGCGGAAGCGCACCACCATCGAGGAGTTCGCCGTGGACGGGTACTCGACCACCGACACCTTCCATTCCCTGGCGAGCCTGTTCGGCGGAGTCCAAGGATTGACAAAGTCGATCTGCAGATCGCCGACCAATTTGAAGCGGGCCTGGAGGTCGCCTGCCAGGCAGGAGAGAAGCTGCTCGGGGGAAAGAGGCGCACGTGCGCCTTCATTCGCCGCGACAAGGCTCCCGGGAAGCGATTGAGTTTCGGCTGCCCGCGCCATTGGGGCACCCCCGAGGGCTGCAAGCAGGGCAACGCTAAATGTCAGGTGCCTCATGACTTGATGCTGTTCACATTCTGGAGCATCTGGTCCGAAGCCTGGACCGCCTTGGAATTGATCTCATAGGCGCGCTGGGCCACGATGAGGTTCACCATCTCCTCCACGATGCTTACATTTGAGCCCTCGAGGTAGCCCTGAACGATGGTGCCATACCCCTGGAGTCCCGGAGATCCCGTCTGCGGTGAGCCGCTCGCTGTTGTCTCGTTGTAGATGTTTCCCCCCGCGCTATCGAGTCCGGAGGGATTGGCAAAGCGTGTGAGCGTGATGTTGAAGGTCTGCGTCCCGTTAGGGCCCTGGACCGTCACGTCACCACTGGTATCCACGCTGATCGATGTCGCGCCCGATTGGATCGTTTGAAACCCGCTTAGGAGCGGCATGCCGTCAGCCGTGACAACCTGTCCCTGCGCGCTCAGCTTGAGCGAACCGTCGCGGGTGTAGCCTATTGTGCCGTCGGGCTTCTGGACCGCGAAAAAGCCGTCCCCCTGGATCGCGAGGTCGAGCTGCTGTCCACTTTGACTGAGCTGTCCCTGGGTGAACACCTTGGAAGTCGCCGCCGCTCGCGTGCCGTTGCCGACCTCAACACCGTTCGGCACGACATTTCCACTGCCTGCATCTGCGCCTGCAGGGCGGGTTTTCTGGTAAAGCAGATCCTGGAACTCGATCTTGCTGCGCTTGAAGCCCGGCGTGTTCACATTTGCCAGGTTATTGGCGATCGTGTTGAGGTTCAGCTCCTGGGCCTCCATTCCGGTCGCTGCCGAATATAGGGAAAGGTTCATGGGGATCGGCGGTTGCGGCTCAACCTAGCGCATCGATAGTCTTCTGCGTCTGTTGGTCGGCGTTCGTTATCACGTGCTGGTTTGCCTCATAGGCCCTCGATACCTGCACGAGGTTGACCATCTCAAACAGGGGCGAGACGTTTGAAGACTCGATATAGCCCTGCAGGACACCCGGGTGGACGCTGGGCGACGCCCCGGCAGCCGCAGTGGCCATAAGAAGGCCGCCCGACAGCGGGACAAGTCCGCTTGAGTTTGAGAACGAGGTTATTCCCAGGTGCGCAATCTGGGTGTCGCCCTGGGAGACAACGCCGTCCTGCGTGACAGCCACGGGGCCGGCATCCTGTGAAATGACGATCGGTGTCCCATTTGCGCTCAGTACGGGGTAGCTCGAGCTGTTAACGAGCGTGCCATCGTTTCGCACGCTGAACGAACCGTTTCGGGTGTAGCCCGTCGTGCCGTCTGGCATCTGAACCTGGAAGAATCCGGTGCCTTGGATGGCAAGGTCTAGGGGTTGGCCCGTCGGCTGAGTCTGGCCAGCCTTGAAGCTTATGCTGCTTGTCGCAGTCGGAAAGGATGCCGGCTGCTCCGTGTCCGCTCCCCCGGCCCCGTCGGAGCCTATGTTGTACTGGCCATTGTCCTGGGCTGAGAAATTTACCGTTCGTCCCCTGTATCCTGGGACCTGGCTCGCCCCAATATTCTGGGACACCGCATCCTGCAAGCGCTCAAGAGCCGTGAGCGAAGCAGCATTTTGGTAGAGCCCAATGTTCATCCACCCAAATTTAGCATGCCGTATGCCACAATCCTTACCCGTTGTATGATAGCTTATTGCCTATTCTTAAATTCTAGCGAGGCAATATTTGCCGCCGCCAATGGCTAAGCGGAATACAGGCACTCGACCTCAAGCTTCTCTCCGCATGAACACTTCACGATCAGCCTCACTATCTTGTCCCCCTCTTTGACCACGTCGACTGAGGGTCCCGACTCATTGCTCGAACTCGAGCGGATCATGCCTGGCAGCCGCACCGGGATGCAGGTCTTGGGTGCCACCAATGCGGCAGCCCCGGCTTCTTTTCGACCATGGAGAAATGGATTCATATTGCGGGGGGGGTGAAACTGACAGTGGGCATCGCCGGCTGGCTTTGCTTGGGCTCGGCAGGCTGGACGGCGGCCGTATCCTTCGGCAACTGTCCCCGCGCCGCCTTCGAAAGCGACAGACTCAGCGTGATGCGCTGGTTCGACTCTGAGTCCGGCGGCTCGCCGTCGATCGGTCGGGTGTCCGCATACCCGGTCACCCGCTCGATGCAGCCCTGATCGACGGCGTAGTGCACCAAGCTTCTCCGGGCCGCGTTTGCCCGGTCCGCCGAGAGCTCCCAGGCCGAGTAGGTCTCACCTGGCAGCTTTAGGTTCGAACTGGTGTGCCCGTCAATGACCACCTGGAAACGGTGGCGTTCGATGAGCCAGGCGAGGTTCTGCATCACAAAGTTTCCCCAGGGCGTTAACTCGGTGCTCTTGCTTAAGAACAGCGGCCTGCGCGCGCGGTCAAAGAGCGTTACTCGAAGTCCGTCTGAGGTCACCTGGATGTCGATGGATTTCTGCTCAGCATCCTCGTCGAGCCTCAGCAGCCGCTTGTAGTCCGCAGCAACCGAATTGAGGAAGTTGAGCTCTATCTGCCTCGCATCGCTGGAAGATTTTGAGGTGGCACTGCTGTCCTCGCTCTCCTTCTTGCCTCCCGAAGCGTCTCTGAGCTCTTGGTTGAAAGGCATGATCCCCGAATGGTCCTCAAATGGGGAATGGAACGGGTGCTGGAAGTACCGCGACGTCGCGAGAAGGATCTTCTTATCCTGCGCGGAGATCCACAGCACCATAAAAAGAGCCATCATGGCCGTCACAAAGTCGGCGTAGGCCACCTTCCATGCTCCCCCATGGTGGGCTTCTGCTTTCTTGGCCATAGCAGAATTTCGAGTTACTTGGCGGCCCCAAGAGCCTTGATGGCGGTTTCGAATTCCTCGGCACCGGGCTTGACCGAGGAGTCGAGTGACCTTCTGGCGATCTCTACGGCAGTCTGCGGCGCGAGGCCCTTGGCGAAGCTCGAGACGGCATGCTTGATGCACTTTAGGCAAAGCGTATCGGCCGCATCGTTGAACTTGATCCGGTTTGCCAGCGGGTTCACGAAGCCATAGGCGACGAAGATGCCCAGCAGCGTCCCCGTCAGCGCTGCGGCTACGCGCTCTCCCACGACCTCAGGTCCGTCCGCGATCCCCGCCATCGTGTTGATGATACCCAAAACGGCGGCGACGATCCCGATTCCCGGGAGGGAGTCGCCAACAAGCGTCAGGATATGGAAGGGATGCTCCGCCTCCTGCTCCTTCGACTCGATCTCCGCATTCATCAAGCTCTCCAGTTGGTCGGGTTTGATCTTGCCGTCGATGATCGGCTTCAGGCTGTTGCACAGAAAACTCAGGCGATCGGGATGGTTCAGAAGCGAAGGGTATTTTTTGAAGATCGCGCTCTTCTCGGGTTCCATCACGTGCTCCTCGAGGGCGATGAGGCCATTTCGCCGCCCAAGCATGAGCACCTCGTACAGCAGCTTGAGCAGGTCGAAATAGTCGGCCTTTGTCGGGGCCTTGCCTGCGACCACAAATCGAATCTTGTGAACGATCTCCTTAAGGACGTACCCAGGACTGGCGATGACCAGAACGCCCGCGGCCACGCCCAAAATGACGACAAACTCGGAGACGTGAAGGAGGACAAGCGGCTTTCCTCCGGCAAGCATGAAGCCCCCGAGGGTCGATGCGACGACGATGAATGCACCGAGTATGGCTAGCATGCGGCCAGGTCTCCGCGGCGATTAGCGGTCGCGTGCCCGGCCAAGGCAGGCCCGTAGACCGAGGATCGTCTGCGAGTGAATTTGACAGATGCGCGACTCAGTCAAACCGAAGACCGCTGCGATCTCTGCTAAGCGCATGTTTTCGAAGTAGTACATTGCGAGTATCTTCCTAGGAATATCGGGCAATCCGGAGATTCGTTGAGTGAGAAGTTCCAATAATTCCTGCTTTTCCGCCCTCTCCCGCCCCGTCACTACCGAATCGTCTGCCAGAAGCTCATGCAGGGAAGCCCCTTCTGACTCCCCGTTGTCCCCCGTCTGGTCAATCGCGATGAACGTCACGGGGCGCGACTCGTCGAGCCACTCGGAATACTCCTTCTTGCTCATGCCAAGCTCCTTACAGATTTCGTCTGAGGTGGCCGCGCGCCCCAACCGCTGCTCAAGCGCATTGATAGCGTCCTTGTGCTTGCGGGCACGCGCCCGTACTCGGCGCGGGCACCAGTCCATGCGACGCAGCTCATCTAGGATAGCGCCCCGGATTCGGGTCGCCGCGTACCCGGCAAAAGTGCTGCCCTGGTCGGGGTTGTATTTGCGCACTGCGGCCATAAGGCCTGTTATTCCGACGCTGAAGAGGTCGTCGGCTTCAATATGCGTGGGCAGCGAGAGTTTGATCTTGTCGACGACGTTTCTGACGAGGGGCAGGTAGCGTTCGATGAGCTCCTTCTCGTCAAAAGCTCCGGAGGGAACACCCTGGTAGGCGCGCCAAGCTGCTGCTGCCGGTGACGTGCCTTCGATCTCGTTGCTCGGCAAGGGAACTGCAGTGTTCATAGGTTCAAAGGGTTAACTCAGCTTTTCTTCTTTGCTGCTGCGGCAAGATCTGCGGCGCGCTGGCGGGCCAAGTAGGTTTCCCTCATGCCCCGAAGCAGCACCGACCAAAACCAGCGGAAAAGGCAGGCGCCGACGACGGCGCCGCACATCGAGTCCAACAGGATTGAACTGGCGCTTCGGTCTGCAGCCCAGCCGGCGATAGTCGCCACGAGGAATCCAGTCAGTCCTCCAAGGATAAAAATAAACTTCATGCGGGTAAGCTCCCCTGGTGGGCCCGTTCACCCGGCACCGGCCTTGCACCCTGACTTTCATCACCAGCGTCTCCTGAACCTGCAGCGGCGAGGGTCTTGCGCACCACGGCGTCCCATACGTCCTGAGTGCACTCGCCCGAAAGGGCAGTTCCAGTGGAGAGAAAAAGCGGCTCAAGCGCTCCATCACATAGAAAGTCCCAGGCCCGCCCCCATTGTTGGGCCTCGTCCATGTGGCTGAACACCAAGTGGGTCGCCCCGAGCGTACGGCCGGCTGCGTACGCTGCGCGCAGAGTCGCATGGTCATAAGCTACATTGAGGACCAGAACACGCTGCCCTATCTTCTCGCGATTCATGAACGCCCTTATCAGCGCATTGTCCTCGCTGTCCCCGAGAGAGAAGCGCGGCATGTCAAAGTAGACAAAGTCCCGCACAGGCGCCGGCCTAGGGGACGGGGAAAACCTGCAGAACGGCACCCCTAAAGCCTCGCAGAACATGGGAAGCGACCCGACAGGATTGGGCTGGTCGAATTCGACCGCGTACACCTGACCCATTCTCTGATTGCGGAACACCTCAATGCCTAACCACTTACACAATGCTGTTGTCCGACCAGAGCCTGCGGTGCTCAGGAAGGCCGCACGGTTCAACGGGGCGCCGTGTGTTTGGGCGCTGGACTGACGTTTGAGAACCGACCCCACCTCGACCAAGGCGCGGTGCAACGGAAGATCGACGAGGACCGGCCAAGCTCCGTCTCCCTGAAGGCGCCCTATGGCAATGTCTGAGACACCCGCCCGCTTTAGCAGCGACTGCAGTGACGGAAAGCCGGCTCCGGTAGCACTAGGAAACTGCTCCACACTCGTGTCGGCTCCCGTAGCCTGACACTCAGCGGGTGCCTCGTCGGATTCGACCCGCGCCACAACCTCGAGCCGCGGTGAAGCCCAAAGCCTTTTAAAGCCCTTTGCTTCGACTGTTCTCACGGAAAGGACGTGGGCCTTCGGCCCCAGCCGATCGCGGATGAGCGCCGCGGCTTGATCCGCCGACTCGACCGTGAACCTGTAGCAGGTTCCCTGGGGTGTAGTAGATGGCGTGGACATGGATTGCGTCGTCAGGCAGCTGCCTTAAGCGGTGTTTCGGAGCGGGCCAGGTGCGTCGGCAATTGCACGATGCCCGCGTTCTCGATCTCGATTGCCGGAGGGATCTCCTGGAACGCGAGGACAACAAGCCTCGGAAACGACGGCTCGAGGAACCGCCTAATTGCAAGGCGCACCTCCGTGGACACGATGAGGATGGTTGGAAAGTCCGGGCTGCCCGCCCTGCAGCGCTTCCCAAGCTCTTCCATAAGGTACCGACCGGTCGCTGGCTCCAATGCCAGTCCTATCTCCGTCGGGGTCCGGTGTATCTTACCTGAGAGCAACTGCTCGAATCGCGGGTCCAGAGTAAAGGCCTTCACGATCCCTGGACGGCTCTCGAACGCGGGCACAAAGTACATTCCCAGGCGTCGGCGCGCCAACTCCGACAGGTCGTCAGGGTTCTTCGTAAGCGGGGCGAAGTCGGCCAGGCACTCTAGAATCAACGGCAGATTGAGGATAGCGATACCCTCGCGAAGCAAGTTTTGAAGCACGCGCTGGATGATGCCGATGTTCATGAGGTCTGGAACCAACTCGGCTACCAGCGCGGGATGGCTTTCCTTCAGATGGTCAAGCAGCGACTGGACATCCTGGCGCCCCAGCAGGAGATGAGCGTTCGCCTTAAGCGATTCAGAGAGGTGTGTTATGAGGACCGAAGCCGCGTCAACAACCGTGTATCCGCTAAGTTCCGCATTCCGACGCTCTGCCTCGTCAATCCAAGTCGCGTCGAGGTTAAAGACCGGCTCCTTTGTCGGCACCCCGTTCAGCCGAGTGGAGCTTCCCGATACGTTCATGGCGAGCCAACGCCCGTTCATCAACTGGGCACGGGCAATCTGCCTTCCGCGGAGCAGGAAGCGGTAGGCGTTGGACTCGAGTTCCAGGTTGTCGCGCACTGAGATCGGCGGCACGACGATGCCTTTCTCGCGCGCGATTGCCTTGCGCGCCCCCGTCACCCGAGCGAGCAGGTCCCCTCCTGTCTTTGTGTCGGCGAGGCCGAGAAGCCCATGACCTATCTCGATCGTGAACACGTCAACCGATGTCAGCTTGCGGACGTCGTCCGCAGCGATAGGCGCCGCTACAGTCGTTACCCCCGTGCCTCCCTTTGCAGCCCGACCGCCCTTCCCCCGCGGAGCTGATGCCGCACCCGACGCGGGCGCACTCGCATCCGATGGGGCATTGAATGTCTTCGCCATGAAGGCTGCGAGTCCGGCAAGTGTGAAGAATGGCACCATAGGCATCCCCGGCATAAGGCCAAAGAGAGCCAACATCGCCGCCGACGTCGCCAGAGCCCTGGGATACCGCAACAGCTGCCCTGCAATCTGTGTGCCTAGGTTGCTGCTTCCGGAGGCGCGAGTGACCAGTACACCCGCGCCCACCGAAACGATCAGCGCGGGTATCTGGGAGACGAGCCCGTCTCCGATCGAAAGCAGCGTGAACTTCTGGATGGACTCGGCGAGCGACAGATCCATCTGAAACACGCCGATGGCAAAGCCACCAACGATATTCACCAACGTGATCATTATCCCAGCGATGGCGTCACCCCTTACGAACTTAGAGGCGCCGTCCATTGCTCCGTAGAAATCGGCCTCCTTCTGAATATAAACACGGCGTTCGGTAGCGGTTATCTCGTCAATAATGCCCGCGTTGAGTTCGGCATCGATGGCCATCTGCTTCCCCGGCAGCGCGTCTAGCGTAAAGCGAGCGGACACCTCGGCGATGCGGCCGGCTCCCTTCGTGATGACGACGAAGTTGATGACCACGAGAATGACAAACACGACGACACCGACGATGTAGTTGCCCTGGATCGCGAAATGACCGAAGGCGTCGATGATGTGCCCAGCGTAGCCATGCACGAGGATCTGGCGTGTCGAGCTGATGTTCAGCGCGAGTCTAAATAGAGTCAGCCCCAACAGCATTGTGGGAAAACCCGAGAACTCCGGCGGGTTTTTAACGTACGTAATCGCCAGCAGAACAAGGATCGAGATGCCGAAGTTGAACGACAGCAATGTGTCCAGCATGAACGGCGGAACAGGCAGAACCAGCAGCAGCACCGTGGCGAAGAGCGCGAATGCAAAAAATATGTCCGCCCGCTGCAGCAGGCGCGTGATGATGCTGTTGGAGCTAGTCGGCATCAGCTTAGCTGGATAGCTCCAGCCGGCGGGACTTTAGCCGGTGGAAATAGTAGCGGTGGGTGCGGTAAACCACTGCGAGAATCTGAGCCACCGCTTGGTAGAGCTCCGCTGGGATGGCCTCCCCGACCTTGCCCATGCCAAAGAGCAGCCGCGCGACCGGCTTGTTCTCTACGATCGGAACATCAAATTCCGCTGCGATCTCCTTGATCCGGAGGGCAAACCTGTTTTCGCCTTTTGCAAGAACTACAGGCGCCTTGTCCTTGCCCCGCTCGTACTTGAGGGCGACGGCGTAATGGGTCGGGTTCGTGACGATAACGTCCGCCGTCGGCACGGCCTTAAGCATCTGCTTCTGCAGTAGCCTGCGGGCAAGACGCCGCCTGCTCCCCTTCACCTGGACATCGCCCTCGGAGCTGCGCCGCTCATCCTTGACCTCTTGGCGCGTCATCTTCAACTCCTGTGACGTCTTGAATCTTTCGTAGAAGAAGCTGATCGCCGTGATCACGCCGAGAGAGAGAACGATGCGCGTGAGGAAGGCGGTGGCTGAATTGTAGATGAAACGCCCAAGGTAGGCCGTATCGACCGGTGAACTAAATAGGGGATCGTGGACGAGATTCCGCGCACCGAGATATAGGGCCCCTCCGATCGCGAGCAGTTTCATGATGTCGATGCCCGTATGCGTGGCAGCCTTCGAGGAAAAGATCCGGGAAAAGCCCGTCGCCATATTCAATTTCTCCCAATTCAGGCCCAATACCTTCGGCGTGAGCCGGAACCCCGTCTGCAGGCCGCCTGCAAGGAGCGCCGCACCAGCGCAGGCGATGAGCATCGGGGCCACAACGCCCGCCCCGACGAACACCATCTTGCTCATGAGAGCGGAGACCGTGTCGCTGCGGACCGGTGTCGATGCGAATCCCGTGAAGGTCGCGATGCAGAATTCACCCAGTTGCTCCGATGCAGATTGTGCCGTGAAGGTGAGCACACACAGGGCTGCGACGAGGATCAGGAGCACCGATAGTTCCGGAGTCTTTGCAAAACGCCCTTCCTCGACAGCCTCCTCCAGATGGCGCTCCGTCGCCTGCTCCGTCTTTTGGTCGTTGTCGGTGTCAGCCATAGCGCATCGCCTCTCCAAGCAACGGCGATGCCAAAGCTGGACTATGTGTTGTTACCTATTGTTGCTAGCGCGCTTGCGCCCCATGTTTTATTCTCGGTATGCGTGTAGTTCGACGCGCATAACCTCCGCGGCACACCGGAGGAAAAAAGTGCCGACCCAGGAACTCCTAATGTGCAGCTACCAGTTCCAGGAGGCGCACCGGCAGCAGGTTGAATTCACCAAACAGGTGCCGGGCGATCAGCGTGCCCGCCCCTGCCAAGAGCGCGATTCCCAGCAGCGCACGGGCGGGCATGCTTATAAGGTAGACCTGAACCCGCGGCAGCGTCCTTCCAAGAGAGGCAAACGCGAGAGTAACGATGAAATTCAAACCTATGAACGGGGACGCAATTCTAACTCCCAGTTCGATGACGCGAGCCGTGCCCACCACGACCTGCTCTGCTGCCGCCCTGCAAACTGCCGGATGGCCGGCTGGAGCAAAATCAAAGCTGCGGGTGAAGGCACCAATGACGGCAAGGTGCCCGCCAACCAGGAAGAACAGCACGACCGCAAACGCAGAGAGCATACTTGCAAGTGGAGCTGATGACATATCTGGGCCCCGAAACTCTGGGGCCGCAGCGACGCCCACCTCCGAAGAAATCAGTCTACCGGCGAAGTCGACGGCCCCGAACACAAGCCGGCAGACAAACCCAAAGGCGAGGCCCAGAAGCACCTCACCTCCTGACGCGAAAATGAGCTGCCATAGTTCGGACGGCTCGTGGGCCAGTGGCACCACGCCCGTAACCAGGGCCGCCAAGAGCATCGTGAAACCCACCCGCACCAACACTGGTGGAGAATAGCCGGCAAACTCCGGCATCAGGAGCACGATGCCCAACGCCCGAAGGAAAACCATCATCCATGTGAACGGGTAATCGGGCATCCGTATCTCAATGCGCGAGGGCTGGAAGCCGAGCAAACATCGTCACGGCAAACTCGGTGAGCGAACGCAGCACCCAAGGGGTCAGTAGGAGACAGAGGCAAGCGAACGCCACCAGCTTCGGGGCGAAGGTCAGCGTTGCCTCCTGCACGCTGGTAACCGACTGAAGAAGGCTGGCAATCACCCCCACAACGAGCATCCCCACAAGAAAAGGCGCGACAAGGTACAGGGCGAAAAGAAGCGTGGTCTTGAATAGGTCTATAGCGATTTCAGGATTCATTGAACGAAGCTTTGAACGAGCGACCGGACGATTAGGTGCCAGCCGTCCACCAGGACAAACAGCAACAGCTTGAAGGGGAGCGAAACCACGTTCGGAGGCATCATCATCATGCCCAGGGACATCAGCACCGATGATACAACGAAATCGATCACAAGAAACGGGAGGAAAAGAAGAAAACCCATCTGAAACGAGGTCTGCAGCTCGCTCACCACGAATGCCGGTATGACGACCCTCATCGGCAGGTCCTTCACTGCAGTCGGCCCGAATCGGCCCAGCTCCAGAAAATACTCAAGGTCCCTGGCCCTAGTCTGCTTGAGCATGAACTCGCGAAGCGGGACGGCGGCGCGATCCAAGGCAACCGTGGAGGTGATCTTTCCGGCTATGTAGGGCTGAAGAGCCTCAGAATTCGCGCGGTCGAAAACCGGTCCCATGATGAAGAACGTCAGGAACAGCGAAAGGCCGATGATGATCTGGTTCGATGGCGCGCTGGGAACGCCGATTGCAGTGCGCACGAACCCGAGAACGATCACGATCCTTGTGAAGCTCGTCATTAGGAGCACGAGTGATGGCGCCACCGTCAGAAGGGTCATCACGATGACAATCTGCACCGCAACGCTCATCTGTGCAGGCTGCTCACTGCCATCCAAGTTAATCGTCAGGCGAAGCGGGTCCGGCGCATGTGTCTGTGCTGCTGCGGCGGTGCCGCTAGGAGCAGACGCGGCCTGACCGAAGGAGCAGGGTGCCGCAGCTAGGGCAAAAATGCACAGCAGGACAGATAGCACCGAGCGGAGACTGGCAGATCGCGTTCTCACGACGGCGGAAGATCTGCGTCTTCGCCTAGCGGCGCGAGCAGGCTGATACGGCCGACGCAAACTCCCAACAGGAACCTCTGCTTGCCATAGGAAGCCACCACCAAGTATTGGCGGTTGCCCAGAGACCGAGTCTCGGCCACGGCAAGCTTACCCCTCGCCGCATGACCGGCCGACCTTTTCCGGCTGCGCCAGACGAGCCAGCTTCCCGCCGCCGCGAAAACAAACGCAATCGCCCATGTTGTCGGGCCGATTCCGGCCCCACCGCCAGCCGAGTCGATCGGAATAGGTGCCGGCCCGCGAGGAATCAGCACGTCACTGGCGGCGACCACTCTCGAGGCAAGCAGGGCCAGCGCAAGGGGAAGCGATTGCCCCCATCTCATTGCTGAGCCTTGGTGCTGCCCACCAACTCGGTGACCTTGATCCCGAAGTTGTCTTCGACGACCACGACCTCGCCATATGCGACAAGCTTGTCGTTGACGTACAGACCAACCGGTTCGCTCGCCTGCTGGTGAAGCTGCACCACCGCTCCCGGGGCGAGTTCCAGGACATCGCGCATTGGCAGCTGGCAAGATCCCAGCTGAACGGTGACCTTAACCTTTACGTCGAGCACGATATCGAGCGCTTTCTCGTCAATGGACATTGGCATGCGTTGGTTCCTCTTCTTGCGGGGGCAGTTTGGCCGTTATCTGGACGGCGACACGGTTGTCATTGATCCCAACAGCGCCGATGAACTTCGGCACTCCGTTCAAAAGTATGCGTGTTCGCTGAAAAAGCTCCGCTGGCATCTCGATCACGTCTCCGACTCGCATGCTCGCCACCTCTCTGAGGGTGGCCTCGAAGGCATCCCACTGCGCGCGCACCGGCACATTAATCCTTTCATAGGAACGCTGCCATGTAGCCTTCTTCATTAAGACGCCTACGGACGTGTCCTTCTGCCTCTTCGCCTGGAGCCTCTTTACCATCGGCTCGATCGTGTAATAGGGAATTCCCACCTGAATCTGTCCGATGCAGTCCCCAAAACTCGCCTCAAGCGCCAGTGCAAGCATCATGGCGTCGCGGGGCGACGTACGAAGGTATAGGCCATTGCTTTCGTGGGACATGATGGCAGGGCGCAATTCGACTTCCCCCTTCCACTGGCGGCACCATTCCTCGAGAATGATGTGTATAATGTCCTCAAGCAGCCCTACCTCGATCTCCGTCAGGCAGCGTTCGACCTTCACGGAATGTCCCCTTCCTCCCAAGAGCCGGTCCACAATCGTGAGCGCGAGGGGCGGATTGATGTCTAGGACGCCAACACCCACGAGGGGATCCGCTTTGAAAAGGCAAAGGTGTGTTTGGCTGGGAAGTGACTCGGTGAATTTCACATAGGTCATCGTGCCGAACCCCGCCACTTTGAGACCAAACTCCATGCGAAGGAACAACGAGAGCCTCGCGCTCAAGTATCTGACGAAGTCCTCCTGCAACTGTCGAAGGCTTCTGAGATCGATTTCGGTGAGGAACACGGGGTTCCTAAAGTCGTAGGTCTCGACCTTCGCCGGAGCGGCTCCCTTTCCCCGGCTCCCGTCGGCCCTGATAAAAAGGCCTTCCGTCGGCTGGGATGTCGACTGTGCGGCGATGAGCCCGTCGATCTCGGACGGCTCGAGCCTCTGAGGCTCCTGGTACTTAGTGTCGTCGGCCATCGCGGGATGCCTGATCCTATTGGATCAGAAAGTCCGAAAAATAGACCTGGTCCACGGCATGGCGGCCCAGGGTCTGATTATAGGCCGTCACCAGTTTGTCCCGGAGTATATTCTTTGCCCCTGGCTCCTCCAGCTCTGCCAGGGAAAAAGCCGAGAGGACGTTCAGAGTAACGTCCGTCAAGCGGGCCTTGCCCGACTCAAATGCGTCTTTCAAGGCGGGGTCGCTTCCAGTGACCGTGAAGGACGTCTTAAGGTAGCGCGTCCCCATGGTGCCCGAAAGGTTCACGACGACGTTCGTAAAATCGAAGCTGTTCACGGCACCGCCCGGCTTCGCATCTCCCGCGGCCTTAGCGCCTGCTCCGGTTGCGTCTGCAGCTGGTGCCGCCGCCTCAGCGGCGAGCGGAATGCCGACCAACCGCTTCTGGAAGCGCGGGACAAGCACGAACTGAACCAGCGCCACGCATAGCGCCGGCGCGATCAAGATGGCACCGACCGCAGGAATCCAGGCTGCTGATGCCGCCGGGGCCTTTGCGGAGGCAATATCCGCCGGCGTCGGCTTCGGCTGCTCAAGCTCCTTGGGGTCTGGATTGGTGGCCACTGTCAGCTCCTCTTTAGGTCGACGATATCGCCCAGGATCGTGTCTGAAACCGTTATCAGGCGCGAGGCCGCCTCAAAGCTGCGTTGGGTGGTGATCAGGTTGGCGAACTGCGTGGTAAGATCGACGTTCGATCCCTCGAGCGCGCCCGATTGTATGTTCCCAAGCCCATTTGCCCCCGCCGTGTTGTTCGCGGCTGAGAGGGTAAGCGACCCTCCAACGGGGCCTGCGGCGGCAAGGTTCGAATACAGGTTGTTGCCCACATTCGTCAGCGCCGAGGGATTGTTGTAGTTCTGCAGGAGTACGACGTTGGTCGTTGCCGTCGATCCATCGGAGTACGTCTCAACAAAATTTCCCTGATTGTCTATGCTCACCGATTGTAGCTGGGTCCCGGATGGCGGCGTTCCGAGTTTGATCGATCCGACAGTCGTCGGGGCGCTCCCTGCGGCCCCCCCGGTCAGCCCTTGCACAAGGTCGCCCTGACTGTCCACGAGATAACCACTGGAGTTGATGCTAAATTGACCGTCGCGAGTGGCAAACTGCTCGCCGCTGGTGGGGCTCTGGACGACGAAAAATCCGTTGCCCGAGATGGCCAGGTTGGTCGGGACGCCCGTAGAGCTGATCTGGCCCTGCGCGAAGTCCACTGATATCGCCGCGAGCTGAACGCCGGTGCCGACCTGCATGTCCGGGGTCGCACCGCTTCCCGTCGCCGAGGATCCTTCCAGAATCTGGCTGAAACTGTCGGCATATTGTGCGTTGGATCCCTTGAATGCGTTGGTGCTGACGTTGGCTATGTTGTTACCGATGACTTCGAGACCCTGTTCGTAGGTCTGCAGCGCGCTCACGCCGCTGTCCATTGTTCCGATGAGTGACATGTGGTTTTGGTTGTTTGATTACGATTTGGCTGAGAGCAGCGATGCGACCGCCTTGGCGGCGGACGATGCTGTTGTTGTCGACGACGACGATGCTGGGGCGGTCGACCCCGCAGAGACGGGATTGACCATCTGAAGCTCTGAAAGCGGATACTCGGAGCCGTTGATGACCAACTGCGGGAGCGTTCCGCTCGTATCCACGCCGGTCACCTGTCCGGTGACAGCGCCTGAACTCCCCGGGTTGACCGTCACCGTCTCTCCTATGTAGCTGCCGGCAGTCAGATTCTGCACCTGCTGGTTAAGCGTGTTGGTCTCCTGAAGCGCCGTGAACTGCGCCATCTGCGATAGAAACTGGGTATCGTCCTCCGGCTGAAGCGGGTCTTGGTTCTCGAGCTGCTCCGTGAGGAGCTGCAGAAACTGTGTTTCGCTGAGAGTCGAATTTGCCGTGGTCGCGGCGGATGTGGCGGACGAAGACGACGCTGAGTTTGTCGCGGAGGCAGCGGCGTTCGCCGTGCTTGTGGAAGAAGTGACTTGCATTGGAGTTGTGATCTCAGGCAAACGAATGGAGCATCGACGAACCAGCCTCGGCTTCGTGTAGGGGATCCGCGTGTGTGCTTGGGCTGGAGGCGGCGGATGTCGGAACCGCGCTCGGCGCACCTGACTCGTCTCCTGGCAACTCGCGCCTCTGCCCCGAATGTTCGCCGCTGTTTCCCCCAAGGTCAGGCGATGACCTTGAATCGCCCCGCGGACCAGCGGTAAACACAGGCTCCGCCAAGCGCAGCTGGCCCGCAGAGGCTGAGCCAACCACCTGCCACTCGTGGGCAAGCGCTGCTCGCAGTTCTCCCGAACTCGCGCTGAATTGCGTGTGAACCTGGCCAGCTAGGAGTGCCACCCTTACAGCGAGGTCTTCACCGGCCACGTTGAATCGGAGGCTGACCGCCGACTGGGTCATATGAGATGCCGCAGCTTGGAGGTCCCCGACCTGGAGCACATTCTCTACGGATGTGGATGCGGACAGTTGCCCAGCCTCCGCTTCGCCATGGCGGGCACCCGTTTCGTCTGCTGCACCAGTCGAAGCACCCGCAAAGGCGATCGCACTCGGTTGCGCAGTGGAGTCGTTGCTCATCGTAGCTGTAGGCATAGCAACGCCTGTGCCAATGCCCTTTAAGTCACTTGCAACATGTTGTGGCAAATATACTAGCGTATCTTTAATTGCGGCTTCATGATCTGCCTTGGAAACCCCTGAACGTGATTCGTCTGCCGCGGCAATTTTTTCCCCCGCGCTTCCTACTATTGTGTTCGCCTGTTGGGTTGCACGTGTCTGCACCACCGCTCCTGTCTCGTCCTGGCCACATGGCTTGGACGGCATTTCGCCTCCGGCCGAACCCCGCATCCCCTGCAAGCGGTCCGCATCGGACTTCAAATCGACACCATCCGAGACGCTCTTCCCCTCGGACGAATTTTGGCGCGCTGCCACAGTCTGTTCCCAACTGGACACACTCGGCTTCTCGCGAACCTCTGTCGCTACCTGAGGGGATGCCAATAAGCTCACGTTCACCGCAGCATCCCGTGGGGAAGAGGTGGAGCTGGCCTTCGAATCCCTTGTCTGAGTTTTCTGCGCAGGAGCTTTCGTTGTGGGCCTCGGCGCCAGCCCATATACATTCCAGGAGCTCTGGGCCGCGGGATTCTGCACGGATTGGCTCACCGTACGGTACGCCGCCACGCCACCTCCGGCGCCAGACTCAAGCCTGGAAGCGAGCGGTCCTTGGAGTGCCGCGGCCTGCGTACTACTGCTGGCGAGTGTCTTCGCCGGAAACTCCTTCGTTCCGCTCTCCCCGAGCAGAATCGACTGAAAGTCGGAGCGCCCTCCCCTTCCTTCTTCTTCCTCCTTTTCGCGGGCCGGCGCCGAAGGAACCGGCGCAGTCCCCGCGGTGGGAGTCATGGGCCCTCCAGCACCCGGTGCTATGTTTGGTAAGGAGACAGGCACGGTATTGGGGCATTAACTCGGCATTGCCATCTTCATGGCCCTTCAGCGTTTTTCTGTGCTCTCACCAAGCGGAGCTTCTCGGAAAGGACGGCGGCCCTATGGCCGTCGCTCGAGCTGGGATCCGCTTGGGTCATGTCCTCAAAGATCGGGCCGATCGTATCCGGCTTCATCAGCGACAATATCTTCACCACTGTGGCGTCGTCCAAGTCGTGGATAATCGTGACAGCAGCATGCGGGGACAGGGTTGCGTAGGTCTGCGCAAGCATTCGCAGGTTCTTTGCCTCGTCCGCCTGGATCTCGACAACCTTATCCGAGATATTTCTGTGCATGGAGTTGAGCTCCTCGCGTAGCTTCTCCAACTCCTGCCGGTCCGAGACGATTCGTGCCGTCTTTAGGCCCATATCGTCCTCCTCTTTCTGAACACGTGCCTTGGCGTCCCTCAATTCACTCGAAAGCTTGTCTATCTCCACACTCCAAACATCCCAGTCCTTGGTCTTTCCTGCTGCTGTCTCCACGTGCCGAGCCTTCATAAGGGCGACTTCGACAAGGCAATCCGCGCGGATCCAAAACCAGCTCAGGCCGGCAAAGACACCGCTAAGAAGCCCCAGCATAGCGACGAAGAGAGGAGAGAAGATACGCGTCATGTTGAAATTGCCCTTCTGCGGCCCGCGATCTCGTCAAACTCCGCCTGTTCCGTTCGAAGCGCATGGGCGCGGTACGTTTCAAAACAGGTCGATTTGAGCCGTTCGATCGCCTTAACGGCGCGGTTGGCCTCCACGCATGCGCTCCGCCTGGTGTCCACCTCGCTCAGCGCAGCAGAAAGCTGCTTCTGCACTTCAGCTTCGCTTTCGCATTCACGCCGGTAGGCAAGGAAGAACGATACGTCATCAGCAGCGCGAAAGCGCCCTGAACGCCCCGCAGATCGTCGGCTCTCCATCTCGGACAATCTTAATCGAACCTCGCTGAGGTGAGCCTCCACGCCAGAGCAGGACCTGACGGCGGCCGCAAGCGCCTCTCGCGCAATCGCCTCCTTGTGTGCACGGAGGATCGCGACTGACGCCAGGGAAAAGTTGAATTTCTTCACGGAAGAATGGAATTAAGACGGGCGAACGAATCGGCACGGGACGACGCCTCGCTCACGCCCTGGCGGAGGAACTGGCGCAAGGGTTCCTGCAGGGCGATCGCCTGGTCGATCGATGGGCTGGAGCCCTTCTGGTATGCGCCGATCGCGATCAAATCCTCGTTCTTCCTATACACGGCCAGGTGTTCACGGGCACGGCCCGCTAGTTCAACCTCGCTCGGCAGGCAGATATCCCTGGAAAGGCGACTTACGCTCTCGAGGACGTCGATGGCCGGGTAATGGTTTGAGTTGGCGAGCGAGCGCGAAAGCATGATGTGTCCATCCAGGATTCCCCTAACCGCGTCGGTCACCGGTTCGTTCATGTCATCGCCTTCAACTAGCACCGTGTAGATCGCCGTAATGGACCCTAATTCACCCGCGCCAGATCTTTCGAGCAGCCTCGGGAGAAGCGAGAAGACAGAGGGGGTGTAGCCTCGGGTCGCCGGAGGCTCCCCGATGGCCAAGCCAATTTCGCGCTGCGCCATAGCGAAGCGGGTGACGGAATCCATCATCAGCAACACGTTGTTGCCGGCGTCCCTGAACCGTTCCGCCAGTGCAGTCGCCGTAAAAGCCGCACGCAGCCGCAGCGGGGCCGGTGTGTCAGAGGTGGCGACGACGACCACTGAGCGCTTCATCCCCTTCGGACCAAGGTCTTTTTCAATAAACTCGCGCACCTCTCTTCCGCGCTCGCCGACAAGAGCGACCACGATGACGTCGGCGTTCGAATTGCGTGCAATCATCCCCAAAAGGGTGGACTTCCCGACACCCGATCCGGAAAACAGGCCGAGGCGCTGTCCCCTGCCTAGAGGGACGAAAGCATCGATAGCCCTCACCCCCGTCGAGATCGGCTCGGTGATCCGCCGACGCCTCAAGGGATGTGGAGGGCCTCCCGAGGCAGCGGTTCCGCGGTCGACAGGGAGTAGCCCCAGGTTGTCATAGGGCCTGCCCAATGAGTCCAGCACGCGTCCCATAAGCTCGGGTCCCGGGCGCGGCAATGGCGGATGCTCGGACGCCACGACCTCGCAGCCTACATGCAGGCCCTGCATGTCTCCAAGGGGCATGAGCAGGTTTCGATGCTCACGAAATCCGACAATCTCGGCACGGACGCTGAAGTTTGTCCTCGAAGAGCGCACTACGCATAGGTCCCCAAGCCCGACATTCGGTCCCTCCGACTCGATGATGAGACCGGCGACGCTGGTCGCCGTGCCGACACGTTCCATCGACGAGGTGTGGCGCACCTGCGAGCGAAGGGTCTCAACGAGCGGTAAAACGGCGGGTCGCATTTTGGTGTGGGCTTAGAGCGCGGGTGTTTTAGCTGCCTGTCACGCCGCGCTGGAGGGCAGCGAGCTTAGTTGCCATTCGGGCATCGGTCAGACCGAACCTGCTCCGCACGAGGCAGTCGCCTCGGAGGAGCCCCGGGTCGGTGACCACCTTTAAACCAGGATATCTGTCCATCCAGCTCGGGCTACCACATCCAATCAGTTCAGCATCTTGCGGACAGAGCGTCAGTTCTAGCCCATCGCGCTCTGGGAAAAGTTGGTCGAGCGCCTCGCGGCAGAGCCGTTCCACCATCTCTTGGTCTGGAGTGAATCCCGCGAATAGCCTTTGTGCGATCTCGAGGGCGAGCCCGGGCAAAGCATCCCGCAGCTGCCCGACTAGGTCGGCTTCAAGGCCCGAAAGCTGCTTGAATACACTGTCGCTCAGACGCTGCACGTCCATCCTGATCTCGACGAGATGGTGGTTTGCCAGTGCACGCTCGTCATCGCCCCCACGCCGGTACGCGGCCTCCATTTGTGCCGCGAGTTCACGCTCGCCCACAAGGCGGCCGGACTGACCCGGCAGCACGGCCCCAACCAAGCTTCGGTCAAACACGATTAGCTTCGAGAAAGACATCGGAATGCTTAGTCGCCTACGCCACGAGGGCCTGGGAGGACTCGGAGTCGATCGAGATCTCACCCGCTTCCTCAAGACGGCGGACACTCTGAATTATTGTATCCTGGGCGGCTTCAACGTCCTTGAGGCGGACCGGCCCGAGAAGCTGAATCTCCTCACGAAGGCCCTCGGCGGCCCTCTTGGATAGCGCCGAATAAATCTTATCCCTTAGGGCCTCACTGGCCGCCTTCATGGCGATCGCCAAAGCGGAGCTCTCGACCTCGCGAAGGATCCGCTGGAGGTCAGAGGACTGGAGGCGAATTAGGTCATCGAAGCTGAACATCTTCCTTCGTATCGCCGTGCCAAGATTGGCGTTTCGCTCCTCAATCTTCGCCAGGAGCGCCTTGCTCACCTCCTTGTCCAGCTGATTGAGCAGCCCGGCGACCGCTCGAACGCCACCGCTGTGGTGGAAGGCGGGACGGAGCTTTGCGTCGAAATGCTTCTCCAGGTTGCGCGCTATCTTTGTTACAAGGTCAAGCGACGTGGACTCGATGGTCCCAAGCCGCTCCATGACGCTCTCGCGGAGCTCGGGGCCCAGCAGCGTGAAGACCTCCGACGCCTTGGCGCTGTCAAGGTACGACAGCACAAAGGAGATTGTCTGGGGCTGCTCAGCCTTTATCAGATTGAAGATCTGGCGACCCTCCATCTCGCTGATGTCCGTAATCACGTCGAGGGAGTCTCCCGCGGGTCCGAGACGTCCCATGATCGAGGAGGCTTTGTGGCCCCCCTTCGCTATCTCCAAGGTGCGCTGTGCGTAGGCCGCTCCGCCCAACGCGGAGGTGGAGCTTTGTGTCAGGATGCCCGCAAGTTCCTCAAGAACCTGCTTCTGTGCGGACTCCGAAATGATCGTGAAGGCAGACATTTCTTTGCATAGCAGCTCGATCTCCTGGTCATCGAACTGCTTGAGCACCTCGGCCGCCGCCTCAGGGCCTATCACGATCAGGAACATGGCGAGCTTCTGCTGCTTCGTGAGCTTGGTGTAGTCGATTTCAGCCATTGTGGTTCCTCAGTTTCTGTTGGAGGGGGCCATCCAGTCGCGCAGGGTCATCCCGACGTTCGCCGGCTTCTGCCTAATCAGGTCGTTGAGGAAGTCCGGAGTCACGCCTCCGGCGCTTGCCCGCGTCCTGGCGAGTTCCTCCGGAGCAAGCGTGAGTATCTCCACCGGCACAGCCTCTGGGCGCTGGCGAGAGAGCATCCTAAGAAACAAAATCAGCACGCCTACGGCAACAGCGACCGCTCCCCACCGGCTTGCTGCTTCCACCCAGTTGATCCAGTGGCTCTCCTTCGCGATCGCCTGCACCTCCTGAGACACGGGCTCGATCGAGAATGCCACCTCCTCGACGGTGACCATCGAGTCAAGGGCCTGCCCAGGAGCGGCCTTGAGTCCAAGGGCGTTGATCACCACCTGCCTGAGCATGTTCATCTCATCCAGCGTCCTCTTCGGCCCGGCACCGGTGCCTCCTGCAGCAGCAGGCCTCTGCGCCACGAGCACCGAGGCTGTGACGTTTCTAACGCTGCCGGGGCTGCGTGTGATATTGGTGAGCGTACGGTTAATCTCGTAGGTAGTCGTGCGATTCTTCCGGTTGCTCTCGGTCTTAACCGCTGGCTTGGCCACTGAGGCCGCCGCGCTCGAGGCGGCTTTGTCGGGCACGTTGGCGCTAACGCCTACGGCTCCACCGGCCGAGTGCGCATCCACGGAGCTCGAGGTGTCGTCGGTGGTTGTCTGCGAGCGAACAACCTGCCCCTCAGGGTCGTATTTTTCTTCCGTGAGCGTCGTCGCTTCGGTGTCGATGTCAGCCGAGACACGGACCACTGCGTTGCCGGGCCCTATGACCTGAGAGAGCATCGTCTCCACCTTCTTTGAGAGATAATCCTCGACCTGCTGCTTGTAATGCATCTGCGACGACGCTGACCCGAGCGTAGGGTCCTGCTTCAATTCCTCGGAAAGCACGCGCCCGTGGTTGTCCACTACGGCCACCTCGTCGGGCTGGAGCCCCTGAACGGCGTTTGCGACAAGGTGGCGGATAGCGTTAACCTGCTCGGTTTCCAGGTGGCCACCTCCCAAGTCTACAAATACTGAGGCAGTCGACTTGACGCCCTGGTCCGTCAGCAGAAGTCGGTTCTCGGGCTGGACGATCATCACCCGGGATGCCTTCACACCCTGAAGCTGGGATATCGTTCGTGCCAGTTCACCCTGCACCGCTCGCAGGTAGTTGGTGCGCTGGACGAAGTCGCTCAGGCCGAACTGCCCTTTGTCGAATATTTCGAAGCCGACGCCGTCCCCGCTAGGAAGCCCCTTCCCTGCAAGGTCCATCCGAATCTTGTAAACCTGCTCCGCGGGGACTTGGACAGCCGTTCCTCCCGCAGTGACCTGATGCGGGATGTTTTGCCCCTCAAGATAGCCAATGATCGAGGCCGCGTCTTTATCACCCAGGCGTGCATAAAGGAGTTGGTAGTCAGTGCGCCTCGACCATAGGCCCACGGCGGTCATGCAGCCCACGACGGCCAGCGCCGCTACGATCAGCGACACGCGCTGGTTGATACCCAGTTGCCCCCACAGCGCGACCAAGGATTGAGCGAAATTTTTCATTTGAATTTCTTGCCGCCAGTAGGTTTCAAGCCTGCATTCGCATCAGCTCCTGGTACGACTCGACGAGTTTGTTACGCACCTGCACCATGAGGGACAGAGAGACCGAGGCCTCTTGCATGGCTATCACGCTCTGGTGGAGCTGACCTGAGTTTCCAAGAAGGACGCTTTGGGTGATCTTGTCGGCTTCGGCCTGCTTCGCGTTCACCGAGGAGACCAGGCTGTCGAGCATCTTCCCAAAGCCCTGAGTAGACGCGGAGGATCCTCCTGCTTCGGTCGTCGATGGGGCGTTTCCGCCTATCTGCGGCAGTATCTGCGGGACGTAACTGGAACCTATGGAGCCAATGGGCGTCATGGTTGTTTATTTTCCAATTTCGAGGGTTTTCTCCGCCATCTGGCGGGCATTCTTTGCAAAGGAGAGATTCGCCTCATAGGCGCGTGATGCCGTAACCATGTCCACCATCTCATAGGCGAGGTTCACATTCGGCATGTTGACGAAGCCGTCTGGGCCTGCGTCGGGATGCTGGGGATTGTAGACCTTTTCACCGGGGCTGGGATCCGGCGTCACGTTGGCGACGCGAACACTTTGCAGCGGCACACCACCGACCTGCCGTACGAGCTCAGTCTCGAACGAGACCACCTGTCTTTGGTACGGTCCTCCCGCAGCCGTTCGAGTCGTTTGCGCGTTGGCAATGTTCTGGGCAACGATGTCCAAGCGGGTCTTCTGGGCTTCCAGAGCGTCGGCGGTGACATCGATGCCGGAGATGAGGTTCATGGGTGTGCGAAGCCCTGTCAGGATACGGTGCCGCTGATCGCCATCCTCAGCTGCTTGATGTTGGTTGAGACAACATCCGAGAGGAAACCGTACTCCACGGAATTCTTGTTCATCGCGAGCAGCTCGTGCTCGATATCAACTGAGTTACCGTCAGGCCTGACCGTGCGGGCCTGAGTGTCTTCCGCCAGCGTAGGACCCTGGGAATCTACCGACGAGATCGGCTGGCCGGCGAGGATCTGCGATTTGAGCTGGCTCGCGAAGTCGGGCGCAACGTCGATTCTGCGGTATCCAGGAGTTTCAGCGTTGGCTATGTTCGATCCGATGGCCTCTTGCCGAAGCGATGAAACATCCAGCAGCTTTCGAGCAAGCGCGTACGTGTCACCGGGTTGGAAAATGGGTTCGATCGCCATTCGCGTCTTTTAAGCACGGCGCGTTCCAGCCGTTTTTACTCCACCCTATTGCGCTGACCTGCAGCTTGTTGCGCGCTTCTTATTGTAACCACCACGACCCGTAATTATCGCCAGAGGTTTCATTTACGCGCATGCGGCAATTAATGCCACCCCTGCCGCGAAGGGGTCTTGTATACTAAATGACCCACCGGAGCCCGAAACTGGACTCAGCTCTCAGTGCGGTTCATTTTGCTTTCCACCCCGATCCAGCCTCTTTAGGCCCCCCCGCCTCGAGCGGGGCATGCGCGCGGTCAGCCCTCCTCCCCCACGAAGACGTCCGCCCCGGCTTGCTTGTATTCCTGAAGCTTGTTCCGGAGTGTTCGGATGCTGATGCCCAGGAGCGTTGCCGCCCTGGTCCGATTTCCATCGGTCTTCCTAAGCGCAGCCTGGATGGCCTGCTTCTCCACCTCCTCCAAGCGGACCACCGGTGCGTCCAGATCCTCTGTCTTTGGTTCGGCTAGCGGATCGTCGGTCTCCAAAACCTCCACCAGAGAATCCGGCACGTCTGGGGGCTTGCCCGGCAAGAGCTCCTTTGGCAGCCCGAGACAGCTGGCTGTAACCGGCCTGCCATTCTCCGAGAGAATAACGGCGCGCTCGATCGTGTTTTGCAGCTCTCGGACATTGCCAGGCCAGCTGTAGCGCATCATCGCAGCCCTCGCGGAGTCCGAAAACCCGGTAGGCTTGATGCCATGCTTTCGGGCATACCTTAGCAGGAAGTTGTCGGCCAGTAGCAAAATATCGTCTGCGCGCTCTCGGAAAGGCGGCACATAAACTGGGAACACATTGAGGCGGTAAAAGAGATCCAACCTGAAGCTTCCCTGCTCGACATGATGCATCAGGTCGCGGTTGGACGTCGCGATGATGCGCACGTTAACCTTTATCGTCCTATTGCCGCCCACGCGCTCGAATTCCCTCTCCTGCAGGACTCGTAGGAGTTTGGCCTGCAGGTTCGCCGGAATCTCGCTTACCTCGTCAAGGAGCAGGGTCCCGTTGTTCGCCAGCTCGAAGCGACCCTCTCGTTTCTCCGTTGCGCCCGTGAATGCGCCCCGCTCGTGCCCAAAAAACTCACTCTCGATTAGGTTTTCAGAAATCGCCGCACAGTTTACCTTGATGAACGGCTGCTGCCTGCGTGGACTGCGTCGATATATCTCCCTGGCAATCATCTCTTTGCCGGTCCCGCTCTCGCCGCTGATGAAAACGGTCGCATCCGTCGGAGCGACACGTTCGATCATTTGCTGCAGCCGCACCATCGCCGGACTGCGGCCGAGAAGCGATCCCTCTCCCATTTGATCGTCGTCGCTCAGTAGCCGATTGACCTGCAGGAGCTGCCTGAACGACTGCGCCTTCTTTAGGATGATGTCGATCTGGCTCGACGTGAACGGCTTCATCACGTAGTCGAACGCACCCGCCCTCATGCAAGCGACGGCCGATTCGACCGATCCGTTCCCAGTAACCATTACAACGAGCGGCCTTTCAGGAAGCATAGCGACGTACTCCAAGAACTTCTGGCCGTCGCCATCGGGTAGCCGGATGTCGAGCATCATCAGGTCAAAAAGCTCCTGGGAGACCAGCGCCTCGGCCTCCGCAAGGTTGCAGGCCAAGGCTACCGTGCACTTTCGCCTAAGGAATATCTCATTGAGCACGTTGCGCACAACGGGCTCATCTTCGACGATCAAAACCTTCTCATAGGCCATAGGGGCAGTAGCGCTTTGCGCTCAAGGAAGCGCGAAAGTGATCTTGCTTACCTGACGGATCAATAAAATACGCGCAGGAGTGCGTTCCTGCGTAGGGATTTCGCTCCGTGACGCCTCGCGGCGCCTCAATCAGAAATTTAAAAAAAACTAAAGATTCGTGCGGCCATGCCGATTTCCAGTTCAACCCAATCCATGCAAACACGCCTCCTAGCTTTCCTGGCTGAGACTGAGAGGGCCGTTCGGGTGGGAAAGCCCGAGCCTCTGCCCGGCTCCCAATGGGAAGCGGCGCGGTCAGTCAACTACGGCCTTGGCCTAGCCCGGCTGTCGCTTGGAGCCAGGTCCATCTCAGGCGAGCACGTCGCGCTCGGGCACCTGCTGCTCCAGTCGTTCAAGCTCGCCGACGGAACCGTGTGCCTCAAGGCAAACCTCGCCTGGACTGAGGCCGGAGCGGAACTATCGCACCCCATTTACTCCAAGCCCTCTCTAGACTGGGGGGCCGAGGCGCTTCGCCTGGCAGCGGTCTGGCTTTCGGGACCAACTGCAAAGCCGCTTCCTATTTCTGAGACGCCTGAGCTCCTCGCTGCGGGTTAGCTGGTCAGGAAGCCTCAGCCCGACAGGTCAACTAACCGCATCCAAGCGGGACGCTACGCTTGCTCGGGGTCCATAGGCCGGCCCGACGACCCGGATCCTCGCCAGAGCATCAGAGCGGGCATCGATCCCCTGCCTCATCTTCCCAAGGGATTCGCGCATGAGCAGTGTGTTCCGCCGACGTTGCTCGAGGAGGTTTTGGACGCCTCTTGAGATCTCATATTCCGGAGAATCGGCGGCGAGCCTTGCCAGTGTGGCGACGAGCGGGGTGATCCGGGACTGAAGGGCACGAACGCGCAGTCCTGAACCTCTTCGAATCTCGATCTCCTCACTGGCAAGCAACCTTCGAAGGGCGCCCACAAGCCGCTCGGCCGTCTGGAAAGAGCGGGCGCTCATGCAGAAGCCATCGTGACGGAAGGTTCGCTCACGTCCTGTGTGCGGAGCATCTCAGCCCAGGCGTCACGCACGACCTTCAAGAGCTGCTCCACCTCGGCCAGCGGAGTCACATCCTTGCTCATGTTGGCTTCCATTAGGCGGCGGTTATAATAGGCGTACAAACCGTCCATGGTCTTGGCAAACTCCCCTCCGGCCTCGCGGTTGAGACTACCACGCAGCTGCGACAAGATCGCCTGCGCTTTAAGGAGCTCTCGGTTTACGACCTCGATGCGCCTGAAGTCGCTGGGCGGCCGTTCGAGAGCAATGTGCGCGAGAGCCATCGATCGCAGCGCCCCGTCAAACATCAATAGTACAAGCTGCCCGGGACTCGCGGTTAGTATCGAATTCTCGCGATAGACCTTGGCGTAGTTTCTATGGCCTTCCATGGGCCCAAAGCGTTACGACAGGTCCTCGGAAGGATCTGGCGACTGGAGTATCTTGCTCGCCACGCTGTTGATCACGGCTGCAGAGGGATAGTTTGGGTCCGCGGCGAGCGCCTTCCCCTTCTCGACCATTGCGGGCCGGATCTCCGGTTCGCTAGCGAGCTTTGCCTTCAGAAATTCGGCTCCGGCTGTGGACAGCTGATCCCCTGGTCCTGGGCGCGACCTCGCCGCCCCGCCCAACTGGTTCAAGTCAGTGGGCGCCGCCATTGGGGGCGTACCTTGCTGGGAGGATGTTGAATTAATCATGGCTTCGGACACGTCAGACGCAGGCTTTTGAATCAGAAGGCGCCATTAAAGGATAGTGCAATTGATCGGCCCCATTTGGCGGGACTTTAGCTCTATCGGGGCGGCAGTGTCTCAAATGCCGCGCTGGCACAGTAGGCCCCGAAACGAGACGGACTGATCAATGCGGCTTCCGGGAGATTCGCGGGGGATTCGCCTCGGTCGCCCCCTGCAGCACCATAGAACTTTTTGAGGCCAGCCGCCACAGAGGCATCCTCCGCCGAAAACACATCGTCGAAAGACCAGCTGAGGCGGCCTCCTGTGACGAGCGCCAGTTTGGAGCGTATGCCTAGGGCTATGGGGCGTAGTGGATGATAAGTCGTGAGATCGACAAATATAACTCCCTGGGCCCCGAAATCGTGCGCGATTTCATCCAGAAACCCTGCAGGAAGTGCCGAAGCCGACGAAAGGGACGTTTCTCCGAAGCGCCGTCGGCACTCCTCTCGTGAGAGAGTCACGACTTCGAAGCGCTTCTGCCGCACAAGCTCCGTGGCGAAGACATTGTCAAGGGCCGCAGCCGACTCGTCAGGAGCGGCATTGCCGCCCCAAACAGGAAGCAGCACGACCCTCAGCAAGTACTGCGGCAGCCGTTTGTCGCCGACAAAGTTTCGCTTCACCGCAGGCGCGGGCTTCGGCTTCTCTCCCATGTGAGTAACACTTGCGCAACCCGCGGCCGAGAAAAGCGCGGCGGCGGCGGCAAGCGCACGCGTCAGACGGAGGGCTGAGAGGCCGAGAGGGCAGGTGGGGACGATGGCGAAGCGGTAGAGCATGTACAGCCTGGGGTCGAAGTCTAAGAAGTCGCCGTGGATGACGACGAGCTCGAGGACGAACTCGACGATGGCGTTGAGTATGCAGAGGAACTGATCGTTGATCCAGCGGACGTCGACGTGCCTGAGGAGGAGGTAGACCCGATTGCAGACAGCTGCGACTCCTCGGCTTGGGACTCCTCGATCGCCGATTCCATTGCCGTGAACTCCGCAGTCAAGGCGGCCTGCTGGGCATTGAGCTGGTTCTGCATCACCGTGATCTGGTCGTTCAGCTGGGAGTCGGTGTTGTCGAGATCGTTCTGCGCGCCAGTATCCTGGGTAAGTGCCGAGTTAAGGTAATTGTTGATGACATTGGTGAACCCGGCGCTCCCCGACTGGAAAAAGGAGGCCACACCCTGAGGATCATTGGCCAGGGCAGACGCCAACTGGGAGCTGTCGGTGATGCTCAGCTGGTTGGCTGTACCGGAAAATCCGATCCCGATGTCATTGAGGCTCGACACACTGCCGCTTAGCCCAGTGATCGAATTAAAGGCGATCGACCGCAGATTTTGCGCCCAGTCGGTAACCTCGTAGTTTCCCGAAAGTATCGAGGTGGTAACCGTCCCGTTCGAACTGCTGATCTGTGTGTCCGTCGTTATGTCAGCCTGAAGCTGGTTGTAGGCGGTGATGAAGCTCTGGAGCGCCGTCTGCATCGAGGAGGAGTCGGCAGCGACTTGGACCGTCTGCGATGATTGCGAGTCGACGGTCACGGACATTCCCGCTACGCCCAATGCCGTCGGGGTCAGGCTATTGCTCGTGTTCGTACGGGGGGCCCCCCCATTGACGGTGAAGACAGCGTCCGCTCCGGATTGCAGCGTGGCACCCGATGTTAGGCCGAGGGAGGCAAGGAGTGTGCCGCTGGTGTCGGAAACGGAGATGCCGAGATTGCCCGTCACGTTATTCGTCAAGACAACCTGGTCCTTCTGGGCGTCAAAGGAGGCAGTGACTCCCGCGCTGGAATTGTTGATAAGCCCTATGATCGTTTGGAGCGACTCGGTGTTCGCATTGTAGTTGATCGAGACCCCGTTCACCAAAAAGGATCCGTTGCCCGAGCTGTCGAGCCCCGCGATGGGCGTCGCCAGCCCCGCGGTCGCCAGTGGACTCGAGGTGCTCGCTGAGCCAAGGGAGCCTGAGCTTGAAACCGACGTCGCCCCATCACTCGAGAGCCCCATTGCGTCCAGAAAATTGCTCGTGTCGTTGGCGGCGCCGAGCACCACCGGCCCGGATGAACTGGCGAGGGTTACCTCGTCGAGCGAAGGCTCATAGGCTGCCGTTACCGCCCCGCTCGTCGCGGTCGAAATCGCATCAAAGACATCCTGCAGCGAGTCGCTGAGCGAAACCGTCACCTGTTGGCCGTTCACAGTGAAAGTTCCCGCTGTCACCGGCACGGCGGTGTCCATATCCGACAACGTGATTCCACTCACGTCGCTGGAGGAGCTCAATGGTGCGCTGATTCCAGCCGCACCATCGAGCTTTGACTGCGTGGCGAGCTGCGCCACATTGATCGAATATGAACCGTTCGGAGTGTCTGCCCCTGCGCTCGGGGTCCATGTCGATCCGGATCCGGTCATCGTCGCCGTCTTTGCATTGAATACGTTGGATCCAAAGTCCTGGAGCCCCTGCACGGCGGTCTGCAGCCCCGTTATGTCCGTTGAAAGGTTGCCCAGTGTTGTCTTCTGAGCCTCGTTCTCGGTGACGCTCGCCTTCAGCTCTGTCATCGGCGCGCTGTCGGCGGTTATGATCTCGCTGATCACATTGCTCCAATTCATCCCTGAGTAGAGGCCAGTGAGCTGTATGCCGGACATGGGTGACGGAGTGGAATGGACTAAACGCCGGTAGCTTCATCGGTACAAGCGGGCCCCGGTTTAGACCAATTCTGCGTTTCGGCGAGGTTCGGAAAATATTTACGGAGATCCATTAAGTTTTTCCGGGGCCGCGACGATATCCAGCCCGTCGAGGGCATCTGCCACCGATCGGCGCGACCCGGAGCCGACCCCCCTGGTCCGAATGCGGCACGGACGCCGTAATTAGAAACCAAGGAAGGAACACTACCATGTCAGTTGTCATCAACACAAACACGGCGGCCTCGATTGCGGCAAACAATCTCGGCTATGCCAACAACCAGCTAACGGACGCCATCAACCAGCTTTCGAGCGGCTCGCGCCTCGCGGACCCCTCGAATGACCCTGCGTCTGTGGGCGTGTCACTCGAGCTCACGTCCGAGGCCGACAATGCTGGCGTGCAGAACACGATCACCCAGAACCAGCTGGCGTTCCAGCAGACCCAGGACGGGGTGCTGAACGTGGCGGGGAGCATCGTGACCCGCATCTCCGAGCTCAACACCATGGCGCAGGACCCGACCATGAGCAGCACCGACACGGCGAACTACAACGCCGAGTTCACGTCGCTCACGAGCGAACTTGGCTCCCTGGGAAGCCAGACCTTCAACGGTGTCTCGCTGTTCAGCGGCGGCGCACTCGCGACAGCTGTCGCCGGTCTCACGGGGACCGACGTTGCCTCCCTTGCGGCGACCACGATCAGCGGTGCGATCGACAATGTCGCAGGCCTCATCGCCAGCAACGGCGCCCAGCAGGCCACGCTTGGATTCCAATCGCAGGCCGAACTGTCCAACCAGACCAACCTTGAGGCGGCTAACAGCGCTGTCAGCGATGTCGATGTCGCCCAGGAATCCACGCAGCTTGCGCGCTGGAACGTCCTGGTACAGGCCGGCACTGCCATGCTGTCCCAGGCCAACCAGAGCTCCCAGGTCGCTCTGAAGCTCCTGTCGTAACTGACGGGAACCTAACCTGATCTGAAAAGTCGGTCGTTCCGACAAAGCCCAATCTCCTGGTCGCCCCTGAAAAGGCGGCCAGGAGACTTTTGGGCTTAAGGAGGGCCTTGGGCCGGCCGGGAGCGTGCTGGGGTCGCCCATTTCCCGATGCTGCACCTAGCGCCTCGTACGCTCGGGTGCCGCAAGCAGACGACTCCGGATATGAAGGCGGACCCAGACGGAGCAAAAAAAGGCCGATCCCTCCTCCCGCTTGTGCACCCGGCCCCAACTAGCTGACCAGGGCGAAAATGTCCACTTTGGCGGACTTCCTCGCGCTTCCGGAGCAATAATCCAACCAGCACGCCCTGAGGGCGTCGCCAAAGCGTCGGCCCTGCCCGGCATGGTCCATGAGCGGGCCCTGCAAGATATCCTTGCGCAGGTTCCGTTTGGCCGCAGCAAGGAGACTCGCGTTGGAGGCAAGGCAAGATGCAATGCGAATGTACTCATCTCCGCTCGACGCAATCCATTCGGGATGGCCGGCGGCCGTAAGCAGACTGGCCCCCACGCGCGACACGTGCCGGTCGCCGACCATTGACACGACAGGAACCCCCATCCAAAGCGCCTCGCACGTTGTCGTTGTCCCGTGGTACGGGAATGTGTCGAGGGCAATATCGATGCTCCCGTAGAGGGCTAGGTGCTCCCTTATCGATGCTGTCCGCTCAATGAGGGTCACGCGCGAGGTGTCGATGGCTAACCGTCTCAGCCGACCGAGGTAGCGTTCGCGGATCGCCGGATCCCCGAAACCCGACCCCTTCAGCATGAGGCGAGAGTCGGGTGTGGACCCAAGCAGCCTGCCCCAAAGCACGAGCATGGAATCGGTTATCTTCCCGAGATAGTTGAAGCAGCCGAACGTTATCGAAGCTCTCCGCTCGCCGGCGGCCGCGACAGACTCAGGCGATTCCTCGGGCGGCTGGTAGGTCCACGCAGTCGGAGCAAAACGCACCAGCCTCTCTGTGGCGAACGAGTCCGCCTCCGGCGAGGGATCCGCTATTGCATCCGTGAGGCGGTAATCCATTCCCGGAACCCCCGTGGTGTCCGGGTAGCCCAGGTAGTTGACCTGAACCGGGGCTAGCCTCCTGGCAAAAAGCGGCAGCCGGCTTGTCATCGATGTGTGGCCCGCAAGATCGATGAGAATGTCCGGAACATCCCCCCGGATGGCTCGCTCCACTTCGACCCCGCTCGTCCCCACGAAATTGCGCCACACGGTTGCTTGTGCTCGGAGCCTACGTGAGACGGCGTCCTCCCGGAAATGGTCGAAATAGAGCAGCAGTTCGAACCGTGAGCGGTCCAGGTTGCGAATAATCGGCTCGATAAAGAAGGCGCAGGAATGCGAGCGGAGATCCTGCGACAGGATAGCCACGCGCAGCTTCCGAGAGGGGTCTGGATCATTCGGGAGGGTGCGCGGTTCGATCGGACCCAGTGCGCGCCCGTAGGCGACATGCTCGGCGAACAGGCGCTCGCGCGTGACCCCGTCCAGGTAATGGAGCGCGACAAGCCGATAGCTCAGGGCGTCCAGGTTCTTCGGGGCTTCGGCTAGGACTCCATCATATTCGGCCACCGCCTCGCCGACGCGGGAAAGCTGTTGGAGTGCCTGTGCCTTGCCGAAACGGGCGCTGACACACCCCGGGTCGGCGGCAATGGCGCGCTCCTGGCACTCGAGCGCATCGGTCAGTCGCCCCTGAAACCTGAGCGTGTAGCCCAGGTTGCACCAGGACAGCGCATCCTTCGGGCGCAGCGTGATCACCCGTTTGTGGCATTCGACCGCCTCGTCGACGCGATCCTGAATCTTCATGCACGTGGCCAGGCCCTCCCAACCGTCTGCGATTGAAGGGTCGCGCTCCACGGACGACCGCAGCCACTGCTCTGCCTTGAGCGGATCTCCCCGAGCCATGAATGCCAGCCCGAGTCCCACCCTGCAGGGACCCGATTTGGGATCGAGTTGCAGCGCCCGGCCCAGATACCCGATTGCCTCGGTCGCCCGGCCTTGCTGGTAGGCCACCAGACCCGAGAGATAGAAAACGTAATAGTTGCGGGGCTCCAGGCTCCTCAGGCGCAGGTACGAAACCTCGGCCTCGGCGAGGCGTCCTGCCTTCTGGTGGGCAATCGCTTCGCCCAGTGCCTGCTGGAGTCGTTCCGGGCTCATGGTTCCCTTCACGCGTGCAGAAGCTGATCCGCCTCTGACGCCTGTTCCCCCCGTTCGAGGCCTCCCTCGCACCACTGCGTCCAGCATCTGCGAAGCGCGTGGCCAAAACGGCGGGCCTGCCCGCGGTGGTCTAGGAGCGCTCCCTGTTCCATCGCCGCCCTGAGAGCTGCGCTCTCGCTGCGAAGAGCCTCCCTGTCGCTCGCCAGGCCGACGGCGATACGAACGTAGTCCTCTGGGCTGTGGGCGATCCACCGGCTCCTGCCAACGGCACCCAGGAGGCTGGCGCCTACACGGCTTGCGTGCCTGTCTCCCTTCAGGGTGACGACCGGACGGCCCATCCAGAGCGCCTCGCAGGTGGTCGTCGTTCCGCAATAGGGAAAGGGGTCCAGGGCGACGTCAATATGGCGATATGCGGCCAGATGCGCACCGAAGCCAGGCTCCGGCTGAAGAAGGCTCACGCGCGACGGGTCGATTCCCGCGGCCGACAGGCTCCCCATGACGCGCTCGGGCTCCAGACCGAGACTTTTGAGAACCAGCCGCGAACCCGGTGAGGCCGCGAGGACTCGGGCCCACAAGCGCAGGGTGAAGTCATTGACCTTGCAAAGGTTATTGAAGGATCCAAAGGACGGCGCAGAGGAGCCGCCGCCGGCCGGCGCCTGATCGATGTCCACCGCCTCGGCTGGAGGCGCATAGGTCCAAGCGCAGGTCGAGAAGCGTACGAGTCGCTCTGTGAAAAGGGCGTCAGCGGTCCCCACGGGATCTGCCGTAGCATCCGTGAACCTGAAGTCTATCGCTGGGACACCCGTCGTGTTGGGATATCCGAGATAGGCGATCTGGACCGGGGCCAAGCGTCGCCCGAAGAGCGCCAATCGGTTTTGGCCCGTATGGCCTGCTAGGTCGACCACTACGTCCGGCGCATCGGAGCGGATCTCCTTCTCTACGACGGAATCCGGGCGGCCGGCAATGTTGCGCCACCGTGCGGCGTGGGACCGAAGCCGCGCCGACACTTCATCCACCCGGGTGTTGTCGTGAAAGAGGATCACCTCGAACTCGGCGGGATCCAGGTGGGCCAAGATCGGCTCGATAAAGTACGCTACGGAGTGGTTGCGCAGGTCCGGCGACAGAAAACCCACGCGAATCCGACGTGAAGGGTTCCTTTCGATCTGGAACTCGGCCTCCCGGCCCTGGGGCAGCAGGCGCCCGAACGCCTTATGCTCCTCGAAAAGCCGCTCCGCCGAGGCGTCCGCAAGATAGTTGAGAAGGAACAGTCGGTTGCTGCGCGCCCGCAGATGCGCCGGCCTCGCGGCAATCAGCTTCTCGCACTCGACCAGAGCCTCGGGAATTCGATTCGACAATTGAAGCGCGTGCACAAGGCCAAGACGAGCAGCGGCGTTATCGGGGCTGAGCCGGAGCGCCAGTGCGAAGGTTTCGGCGGCCAGCATGGAAAGACCCTCCGCCTTGAGCAGGTCTGCTATCGCCGCCAAGGCGTCGGAGTAGCCAGGCTTAAGCTTCAGCGCTTGCGCGAAGCAGGCTTTGGCCTCGGTGCTCCTGCCGATGTTGACCAGAAACACGCCAAGCATGTACCAGACATCCGGGTTGCCCGGTTCAAGCCCAAGGCCTGCCTTGAGGCTCGCCTCAGCCTCCGCGTAACGGCCAAGCGCGGCCTGAGTGTGGCCCAGGCACATGAGGGTCCAGCCGGACTTCGGTTGCGCACGGGCGGCCCTAGCCAGCAGGGAGGCAGCCTCCTCCATCTTTTCCTGACCGAATGCCGCGGCGCCGGCGAGCTGAAGGGCGCCAAAATTTCGCGGGTCCTCGTGCAGCACGCCGGCGCACAGCGCCGAGGCATCCGCTGCTTTGCCAGCAAGATGCGCGGCGACGGCTCTCCTCAGAAGCGCAGCAATTCGGTCGGACATGCCCGATGTGTGGATCGGCCGCGACTAATGAAACTTTAGCTGAAACCGCTCAATCGCCTTCGTGTGCGGCCGATTAATCCTCTGCACCCATGCGCATGAATTGCGTGAGGGATTTACATATCAAAAAGACAAAATGCCGACCCCCACACTCCCGACCAAAAACATCGCTGGCCCGTATTCAGACAGCGAGATCCGACGGCGCGTGGAAGAATGTCCGAAGTTGGCATCGCTTCAGAGCGTGAATGAGGCGCTCGGCAGGCTCGCCAAGTCGGACATGAGCCTCACCTCTCAGATTGCGGAAATCATCCAGCGCGACCCGTCGCTGTCACAGCGGCTGCTGCGCATGGTGAACTCCGTCTATTTTGGGCTATCTGCGCGAATCAACAACATCGAGGAGGCGGTTTTCTTCCTTGGGCTGCGCCAGATCCGTGAGTTCTCGGTCGCCACGCCCGTCATCGAGGAGCTGGAGCAGCTGCAGACATTCGCTCCGTCTCCGGTGCAGTGGAAGAACCTCTGGTCCCACAGCATTGGGACGGCGATACTGACCCGCGAGATACTCTCCTCCACTCAGTACGCAGTGGACGACGACACCGACTACCTGGTCGGGCTCCTCCACAACGTCGGAAAGATTGTGATGGCCTACGCATTCCCGGACGAGCTTGCGGCAGTCGCCAACACTCCGCTGGGGACGCCGGCAAACGTGTGCGCCCTGGAGCGCCAGCTGATCGGCTGGGACCATGCGGAGATCGGCAGCTACTTCCTCGAGCGCCACAACCTGGTCGAGGAGCTCTCGTACTCCGTGCGGTACCACCACGATCCGGCCAACGCCCCCAGCCACCAAATGTTCGCCGCCGCGGTCCAGGTCGCCGACTACCTTGTCCGGCACGCCAAGATTGAGTGCGGCTTCGAAAAGGTATCGCCCATCCCCGTGGACTCCTGGACCCAACTCGACGGATGGCGCATCCTCTACGGCTCCAACGACGACGAAGCGCGCCTAGCGCGAGCGTCGCTCCAGAACTCCCTCGCCCGCCTCCCGGCGATGCTCAACGGCCTACTTTGATCCCGCTCAGAAATGCAATGCACACATGGTCCACATATCCCGAGAGGGCACTGACCCAGGAGGGCACTCAGCCTGACCCCACGCTGAGCGCCTGGGCCACAAGCGCGGCGCCCGCCTACTGTCGCGACCTGGCCGGACACCTCATTGCCGCGAACCTTGCATTCACCCGCAAATTCGGGCGCGGAGGATCGATGCCTACGGTGGAATCGGTCGTCCAGCTGGTGCACCCCGACGACATGCCTGCCTACGCCTCGGCGGAGGAGGAACTGAAAAAGCCGCCGCACCAGGTCACCCGCATCCACCGCTGGCTGACTCCCCAGGGATGGCGGTGGATGTCCTGGGAAGAGACTGTGCTCCTCGATGGTTCGGGGACCCCCGCCGCGGTTCGGGCCGTGGGCCATGACATCACCCGCCAGCGCCTCGCCGAGGAGCTCTATGTCAAACTATCGAGGGCCGTGGAGCAATGCCCGGTGGCCATCGTGATCACTGATGCCGATGGGCGCACCCAATATGTGAACCCGAAGTACACCCAGGCCTCCGGCTTCACCCTAGAGGAATGCCTGGACAAGGAGACCCATGTGCTCCGCGAGGGGCATGCGGACGAGGCGTCCTACACGAGCTTCATGGAGGCGGTGAAGGCGGGCAATGAATGGCAGGGCGAGCTCTCTCGAGTCGGCCGAGACGGGTCGAAGATGTGGGAATCGGTGCAGGTCTCGTGCATTCGCAACGCGAACGGCGAGATCACAAACCTGCTTTGCCTGCGCGAGGACATCACGCAGCGCAAGCGCCTCGAGGAGGACCTCAGGCAGTCTCAGAAGATGGAAAGCCTCGGAACCCTTGCCGGTGGGATCGCTCACGATTTCAACAATCTGCTCGCGGTCATCAATGGCTACGCGGAGCTGAGCACGATGCATCCAAACGACACGAGCCTCCACCAGAAGAGCTTGCGGGAGATAAAGAAGGCCACCCAAAGGGCCATAGGCCTCGTGCGCCAGATCCTCACCTTTAGTCGCAAGGCTCAGGTGCATTTCGCACCGGTGGACATCAATCAACTCCTGCGTGAATTGATCGCGCTGCTATCCGAGACCTTCCCGCGCAAAGTCACCTTCAACATGAGCCTGCTTGAAGGAATGCCCTCGCTGCTCGCCGACCAGAATCAGCTCCAGCAGGTGGTGATGAACCTCTGCGTAAACGCCCGAGACGCCATGCCTGATGGGGGAACCATATCGATCAGCACCAGTCTTCTGGGCGGCGACCAACTCTCGCAGAAGGGTGCAGCACGGGACAAAAAGTACATCTGCCTGCAGGTCAGCGACACCGGTATTGGCATCCCCCCGGAGTTCAAAGCGCGGATCTTCGAGCCCTTCTTCACGACTAAGAAGGGCAGCGACGGCACAGGACTAGGGCTCGCTGTGGTTTACGGCATCGTGGCCAGCCACCACGGGTTTATCGAGGTGGATAGCATCCCGGGCAACGGAAGCACATTCAAGATACTGATGCCCGCCGACGCGGCCGGTGGCGTCGTGCCAGCGTCCTCGGAGGTGAGTTCATTCCCAGAGGGCACCGAAACCCTCCTGATCGTCGACGACGAAGACGCCATCCGAAACATCCTCAGGACGGCCTTCACAAGAAAGGGCTATACCGTTGTCAGTGCGAGCAATGGCCTCGAGGCCATCGAGATACTGAGCGACCGCTCGCACTCCATAGATGCCGTGCTCCTTGACATCAACATGCCCGGCGCATCAGGCGTGGACGTCGTGCGGACCATCAAGGCCTTCCGATCGGAGCTTCCTGTGCTCATCCTCAGCGGGCACATCAACACGGACACGCGCAATGTACTTGAGCAGTTAGGCCAGGCGGATTTCGTGTCAAAGCCGTACAGGCTCGACGAGCTCGGGCGCAGGATCCGGATCATGATCGGCGACAAGCCGAGAGAGTACGTTCGTTGATGCACAGGCGGCCCATGGCCGACTCCGATTTGCGCAAATGTCCTACAGATCACGGCCCGCGGGCCGATTATGCGGGAGGGCTAGGAAGAACGAACGAGCATGACCGCGACAACATCGTATGAATTTCAGCGCCAACAGGCCGTTACCGGCCCATATGCGCAAGGTTTGGTGCTATTGCTTTCTGGGGTTCATTCCAGCTCTGATGAGCAAGGTCGGAGAACGCTGCCTTCGCGCAGCCGAAAGGCGAACCGTCCCCGTCGAGCAGTTCGTAGAGGTCTCTTCCCCCTACCTGGTCGTCGTCGGACCCCCTCCCCTACGGTTCCAGGAGCCCGTCGCCATTCCAAGCTGCGGCCCGTCGCCTCCAAAGGCGGCCGCCACCCCACAGCTTGCCGAGCCGAAGCAGTCTGGGTCCCCGCCAGCCTTGGTGAGCCCCGCACTGACTCCGGCATCTCAAGCGCCAGCAAATGATTCCGCGGGAAACAGGACCCCTCCAGGCTCCGAACCCGGAGTTCCCTCGATCATACCCGACGAGGTGCGTCCTCAGGTTCGCCCGGAGGAATTCCTGCCGTTCTTCCAGCCCCCGGGAGCCGGGCCTGCGAAGCACCCGCCTGCAGACCAGCCACCGCCCCTGCCGCCCAGCTCCGCCACTTATAGACTAGAATGAAGAGACCCTCCCGGAGAGCGTGCGCACTTGCGTCCCTGTTCGCATTGGCAGCCTGCACCTGCGCAGCCGTGGCCGCAGCGGACGGACCGCCGAGTTCCGACAATGAAGGCCAGGGGCTCATCAACCTAGGCAACAGCTTCACCGACCGTGGCGACTACCAGTCAGCCGAGATCGCCTACGAGCGGATCCTGGGTGGCGGCGCGTTTTCCGTCTCGGACAGGCAGGCAGCCCTGCTCGGCCTAGGCCGGACCTTTCGCAAGTCGGGCAACCTAACAAAGGCGGCTGCATTGTACGAAAGGTTTATCAAGGACTACCCGACGGACGACCGGCTTCCAGACGCCTACCTCGAACTTGGCAGGACGCTTCGCGCCATGGGCGCCAATAAGCTCGCCCTGAATCGATTCTACTCGGTCATCAATTCCACCCTCAAGCTGCCACAGACCGGATTCGAGCACTACCAGAGCCTGGCCAGGACCGCCGAGTATGAGATCGCCGAGACGTTCTACGAGGACGGGGACTATGGGCGCGCCAGCGCGTACTTCTCCCGACTCCAGCTGCTGAGCCTGTCGCCGGCCGACAGGGCCCGCGCCTCATTCATGGCAGCGCGCTCCGCAATCCTTGCCGAGGACCTCGAAAACGGCTGCAGGGCGCTGCACGCCTTTCTGGAAAACTGGCCGGAGGATTCCAACGCTCCCGAAGCGCGCTACCTCCTTGCGTCGTCCCTTCGCAAGATCGGTAGGCCGCAGGAGGCCCTTGCCGTGGTTCTGGATCTGCTTCGACAGGAGCAGCACCGTGCCCATGGTGACCCAAAGGTTTGGGAGTACTGGCAGAGGCGCGCAGGAAATCTCCTCGCAAACGACTTCTTCCAGAGCGGCGACACCCTGAGCGCGCTGGCGATCTACCAGGGAATGGCCAGCCTGGGAACGGAAGCCGAGTGGCAGCTTCCGGTACTCTACCAGATCGGCCTCTGCTATGAACGCCTTTTTGACTTCGAAGGCGCCGTGGCCTCCTACCGAAAGGTCATCGCAATCGCGGACGCCGAAAAGGCCAACCCAAAGGGGGACAGCGCGGAACTTGGGCGCATGGCGGCATGGCGAATCAACCACGTCGAATGGCTGCAGAACACGAACACCAAGCTTGCCTTGTTTGCCGACGTACTGGGAAAGGACGGCAAGGACATGCCCCGGATCGCCGTCCCCAAGGCAGCCGAACCCATTTCACCATGAACATCCAGGATGCGATTCAGCAGCACCGCCAGATCTGCGACGAGCTTTACGAGCTCGCGCTTGAGGAAAACAGGATCCTACAGGAACAGCACAGCCCAGCCGGAGCCGAGTTTATGGACAGGAAGCGCCGGGCGCTCGGTCTGCTTGACGAGGCCGTGACGGCCCTGCGCACCGCCTCGTCTGAAAATTCCCGTGAACTCCAACGCAGGGACTCCCTCGCCAAGAACCAGGCCCGGATAATGCAGATCCTCCAACTCGACCGCGAAAACGAGCAGCTTCTGACCCGCTATAGCCTTGGCCGCGGCGCGGCCCCGATTTTTACTCCTGCAGCCGGCGCGCAGCTGCAGAATCTCTACTCCCGCAGCTGCTGAGCGCCGCGGGGTTCCCGTGGCATCGGCAATTCTTGCCGTGTTTTCCCTTGGCAGACTCCGCATCGCACAGGACCGTAGTAATCCACACCATTAATATTTTCATCATGTTGGTTGCTGAGGACTTGCGTCATTGCTGAGTTCGGATGGCGCACGGGGTGCTAAATCCCCGCGCATGGACTCACACTCAGTCGCCCCCAACGTCCTGGCTTTTTACCCCTCACCCCAACAGACGTACCGGCGGCCCCTCCTTTCAGCAAACGAGGTCTTCTGTGGACCTGATACCGAGACGCGCACGACCGGGGGTCGAGTGACCAGCCTGAGGACCCCTGCGGGAAGTTATGACGCGCGCGAGTTCCGGGGCAGTCTCCCATCAGCCCAGACACCCGACATGGTCGTGGTGAAGGCGGATGCGACGCAACGCAACGTTCCGCGAAACCTGGGCGCATACAAGTGTCCCAAGGTTCTTCTTGTGGGTGATACCCACCACCCCGGAGTCCCACTGACCAGCGTCATCAGCTACGCCTTGTCCGAGCCGTTCGACTTCGTCATCCTCGATCACACCCGCCACCACGCGCACTGGTTTGCCAAAGCGGGGCTGCGCAATGTCCACTGGATTCCCGCCCTGGATTTCGGCTTCCTGAAGCGGGAACTTCGCGGGGTGCGCACCCGAACTCTGACCTTTGTCGGCAATGAGGGCGCGTGGCATCCTTGGTGCCGTGGCGTGCTGGCGGGCGTCCAGCGGGCGGGATTGCCCCTCGAGGTGCTCCAGGGAACGCCCGCGGAGGCCGCGGATTGCTACGCGGATTCAGAAGTGACGCTCAACGTGAGCCTGAACGGCGAACTTAACCTCCGGGTCTTCGAGGCGCTGGGCGCAGGGGGATTCCTCCTCACCGACCGGCTTTCCGACGCCTCGGGAATGGAAAGGCTGTTCGAGCCCGGCAAGCACCTTGACGTGTGGGGCAGCCCCGGCGAACTCATCGAGAAAATCCACCACTACCTCGCTCACCCCGAGGAGGTGGCCCGCATCAGGCGGGAGGCATACGCGGAGATCATTCTCAGGCACCACCCGGATATTAAGACTCGGGAGCTATTCGATCTCGTATTCAGCGGTCGGATCAATCCGCGCTATGACCTGGGCGCCGACCCGCTCGTCGTGCGGTCCTTCGCACCGGCCCGTGTTGAGCCCAGGCACATCTCCTGCCTTTCCTTCTATGAATGGATTCAGGAGGCACATCGTTCGAGCTCACAGATGACCGTCTACTGCAGCGACACCCGCCACCGGCAACTCCACGGGATTGTGGACCTGCCTCGCTTGACGCTGCTTTTGCACGCCGAGATGGCGGCGGCGGCCATGGGCAACGCCGCACCCGCAGACGCCGTGCCCTCCGAGGTCCTATGGATCGACGAGGCTAAAAACGGCCTGCAGGATCTGATCTCAAGGTTCACCGGCAAGCTGGTCGTAGCCCCGAACACCTTCGGCGCCCGCCTCGCCGAATGGGGTTTCCATGAATTTTCAAGGTCGGACGACGGCTTCGGACTCTTCCGGCTAACACATCCCGTGACCTACCTGCGGAAGGCCTTGAACGCAGGCGCGCGACAGACGGCAACAGCGGTGCTCCCCGGCGTCTTGGCCTCATCATTATCTGCCGAGGACTGCCTGGTTGTCGCCGCGTGCGCAAGGGACCTGAGGATGCAGGAACACCTGGTTTCCTCCCTCCAGCGAGCCATCGCGCTCGACCGCACCTGCCAACCCGCTCTCATCCAGATTGCCGCTATCGGGCTTCTTCAGCGTGAGAACATCTTTGCCGCGGTGGCCCTCGAGGAGGCCAGACGCTGCGGCCCCCTTGTCGCAGCCACCGACCGAATCAGGATCCACCTTGCTGAGTCATTGGCAGCCGAACTCAAACCCTACCTCTCCCTCGCGGGCAGGGCCGACGTTGAGAGGGCAGAATCCCCCCTCAGGATACTGGTGGTCACCAACCTTTTCCCTCCCCAGGAACTTGGAGGCTACGGCAGGATGATGTGGGAATTCGCGAGGGCCCTGCGCTCGAGGGGCCATGCTGTCCGCGTTCTCGCGGGCGATGCCCGGTACCTCGAGAAGACTCCTTCCGAGGAGGAGTCCGAGATGGAAACCCACGTCTCGCGCGCCCTCCTGCTGACGGGGGAATGGAAGACCGGGAGCATTCACCAGGCATTGCACGCCGAGCGCGCGGCGGCCGAGGAGGCCAACGCCGAGACCGTGGATCGCGAGGCGAGGGAGTTCGAGCCGGACCTCGTCCTGCTCGGCAATCTCGACCTGCTCGGCATACGGCTGCTGAAAGCGGTGCTTTCGGCGGGCTTTCCCGTGCTCCACGCCGTCGCCAACAAGGAACCCGGCTTCCCGGTGGCAGAACAACCCCATGCGCCCTCCTACTGGATGGCTCCCTGCAGCAATTGGAACGGCCGCGTGCTCCGGGAGGCGGGATACGCACCCGCCAGAATGCATACCCTCTACCCTGGCGCGAGGACGGAGCGCTTCTATCGAGCGTTCCCTCCCGACCTGCGCAGCCTGAGGGTCGCCTACGCTAGCATCGTGGCCCCCTACAAGGGCACCCATGTCCTTGTGGAGGCGCTGGCCCGCCTCCATTCACTCGGCGTCGAATTCACGGCCGAGATCGCCGGTGAAGCGCTTGACGCGGACTACGCCGACAAACTCAGGCACTACTGCGCACGCAGCGGAATCGCCGGTAAGGTTTCGTTCACCGGATTCATGGACCGGGCCGCGCTGGCCTCGCTCTTCGCCCGCAGCAACGTCCTCGTCTTCCCGAGCCAGTTCGAGGAGCCCTTCGGCATATCCCAGGTCGAGGCTATGGCGTCCGGACTGGTGGTCGTTTCAAGCGGAACCGGCGGCGCTCAGGAGGTCGTCCATGACGGGCAGGACGGCTTGCTCTTCAATGCCGGAGACTCATCCGCGCTGGCGGGCAGGCTGCGGGCCCTCGCGGCGGATCCGGCCACGTTCCAGAGGCTCCAGGCCTCGGGCCAGCGACGGGCGCTGGGATTGTCCGTAAGTGCCTCTGTCCTTCAGATCGAGAATCTTGCAGGCCAGCTGCTCGGCACCGTTGCACCGAAGGAGATGGCGGAAGCCCCCGCTGCCTAGCGGGGGGCCTTTCAGGGATGGCTCCGCCCTTGGCTCGTTGTCGAAGAAGCCTCAACCGAGGCTAATCGGACCCAAAAGGGACCACTTGAGCGATTCGCCAGGGCTCCCGAGCCGTTCCAGGTACAATGCCCGGGCATCGCTTAGGCAGGTAACACTCAAGCGGGATTAATAGCGTCCGATGTTGAGAACAGCAATGAACGTCGCCCCCATTACAAAGGAGGATGTGCTGCGGATCTCCCACTCTTTCCTGCCGGCACCCCAAATCCTCCTGCAACTGGGCAGCCTGTTACGGAGCCCGTCCGTTAGTCTCGATGACATCACGAGCCGACTGAGGATGGATCCCTCTCTCACCGCGCGCCTCATACGCATTGCCAACAGCGCGGCGTTTGCCTCCTCGGAACCTGTCGCCTCGGTCGAGGACGCGGTAACGTTGATAGGGTTCGACGAGGTTCATCGCCTTGTGGGATTCGCGATGTTGGAGCGCCTTGGGCACGGAGACCTGCCGATATACGGCATCTCGGCGAAACGCTTCATGGAAAATTCGCTATTTGGCGCCCTTTTGATGGAGGAGCTCTCTCCAGGGGCCCACGTCGACCCCAGGGCGTGCTACACCGTTGGCCTCCTACGCTCCATCGGGAAGGTGTGCCTAGATCGCCTGGCCCGGGACTGGCCCGAGGAGGAGATCCCCAGGCTTACCGACGAGCTGAAGCTTTCGGAATGGGAGCGGGTTGTCTTTGGCTTAACGAGCAACGAAGCCGCGGCAATCATACTCACGGCATGGCGATTTCCGCCAGAGTTCATCACGGCCATCAACGAGCATTATACCCCTGACAAGCATAACATGCCCCTGACTCACTTGCTCAACCTGTCCGCAAGCATGGCCGACATTCTGGGCTACGGGCTGGAGGGCGAATGGCGGTACTGGTTGGACACGGAGCAGGTCTACCACAAGGCAGGTCTCGATCCGAAGGACGCCAACTCGATCATCGACCACGCCTTCGAATCATTCCATCGGCTGCTGAAGACAATCTAGCGAGTCACCCGCATGGGCTCCTCCAGAGCCATTTAACGCCGTTTAAAGGCTCGTGGGGGCCGTCCCAATCCGGATAATACTGCCGTGCCAAAGATACTCGTGATCGACGACAACAAAGCTCTCCGCGAGCAGCTTGTCGAGATTTTGAAGCACGCAGGCCATACCGCTGTCGCTGCGGATAACGGTCTCGAGGCCCTCAAGATTGTGCGGGCAGATCCGATCGATCTCATTCTGACCGACATCCTGATGCCTTACGATGGGCTTGCGATGATCCGCATCCTGCACAGCGAATTCCCGAAGATTGGCATCATTGCAATGTCAGGTGCGGGTGCGCACAGGCTAGACTACGCCCGCAGCGGCGGCGCGCAAGTCACCCTCCTTAAGCCATTTTCGGCCGAGCAGCTGAGCACGGCAATCACCGAGGTCCTTTCGCGAAACGCAGCCCCGCAACCAGGACAAACATAGTAGGATCCAGGCTCGGATCTCGTGAGTCTCACGAGCCGGCTTCACCGAGGAAAACTTGCGCAATCGAAATGCTCTGAGTCCCCCGAGGGCGAGAGATGTTACGACGGCGCCGTTGGCGAATCCGCCGCGAGGGCTGGGAAAGCGAGAGAGGAGAAAAGCTAACTACGACGCGCCAACCGGTGCCATACGCTGAATACCCCATAGCACCCGGATGGGCATTCGCTAAAATACCGCTCGGATCGTGAGTCTGTGCAGAAATGCGGGCCATCCGATCCGTGAAAACCAATCCCAGCGCAGCGTGCGACCACCACCAAAACCCAGCTGCCTGGCAGGGCAAAGCGATCTGCATCCGTTATCTATGCGCGGACTGAGCTTTTATTTCCGCGCGCGCTATCGGAGGGTACTCCTTACCCTCATGCTCGGCGCTGGCGGAGGCGCGCATGCGCAACCCGCACCCGACTCAGGCGCGACAACTTCGAGTTACATGCCGGTCAAGATCGAGGAACCATTCGACATGGTCCGGCGGCGCATGGAGCAGGCGAAACCCGGGATCACGCAGTCGCAGCACGAATTCCTGGCGGACCGCTACGACTTGGCCGACCGGCCGGCCGACGGCGTCACGATGACTCGGGGAAAAGCGGTTCAGCAAGGAGTACGCGTCCGGCTAAAGCCCGGTCTCACGTGGCAAATGCTGGCGGTTCTGACACCGGATGAGATCCGGGCGCAGGGCCTCTTCCCCGCGGGTTTCATGCCGCTGCCGCACCCCAACCATGCCGAAGGCGGCATGCTATTCCCCCATTTTGTAATCGATGAAATCAACCGACAGGAGCAGCGCGATCTGACGCGATTCGACCTCGACTTTGATTTACCGGACCATTTTTTACCGGAGTACCCCGCGCCGATTTTTCTGACGACCCGCCCTGACCTCGGCGATGTGTCGCACGGGCAAGTGGTGACGCTCGACAATTTCTTTGCGCTGTTCAACGGCATCCTGACTCCCAAACAACTTGACGGCTTGCGGCTTCTGCTCACGCCCTTTCCCCAGCAACAGTTCAATGCGACGGAGGACCGCCGCTCCGTCCGCCCCAGCCGCGGCGTCGCGTGCCTCGACTGCCACTCGAACGGCCACACCGACGCCGCCACGCACCTCGCCGGCGACACCCGTCCACAGGCGTTCCGGCACCGGGTCGACACGCCGAGCCTGCGGGGTGTGAACATCCAGCTACTGTTCGGTTCGCAGCGCGTGATGAAAAGCGTCGAGGACTTCACGGAATTCGAGCAGCGCGGCGCCTACTTCGATGGAGACACGGTGATTGCAGTCAAGAAGGGCGTCAATGTACTAGACCGCGGCAGCCAGGTGCAGGCGATGGCGGAGATGCAGGAGCTGTTCGATTTTCCGCCGGCGCCGAAATTGGACGTGCTCGGCAAGCTCGATCCAAGAAAGGCCTCCGTGGCCGAGCGACGTGGGCAGGATTTGTTTTTCGGAAAGGCTCAGTGCTCGATGTGCCATCCGGCGCCCTACTACACCGACAACTCCACGCACAATCTGAAGACTGGGCGTTTCTTCTCTCCGCGCATGGTGCGCGGCACCATGATGATGGAGGACGGGCCGATCAAGACCTTCCCCTTGCGCGGGATCAAAGACTCGCCACCCTATCTGCACGACGGGCGGTTGCTCACGCTCGCCGACACAGTCGAGTTTTTCAACCTGATCCTCGGGACGCAGCTGACCGAAGGTGAGAAGACCGACCTCGAGGCGTTCCTCCGTGTGCTATAGAGTAGGCCGTGTTCCGTATCCGCGGCGCGCTAGCTACAAGCCGTTGGAAGAGCGGTTACGCCAGCTCCACACCGAACTTGCCAGGGTGGAGACCGGTTCGCCCGCCTCAGAATCAGAGACGCTTCAGCTGATGAAATCTTGTGTGAAGCCCGTGCGCCTTATATCCGCCGTCCCACACCTGCGATCGCAGGAAAGTAGCGAGTCATCGATCTGTAGGTCTGGCCTTGCTGCCAAGCATCCGAGCCCGGTGCTATTTCGGACGTTGGAATTTCGGCCCGCTTCTCTTTGATTTTCATCGAGTCATTTATTGATACCTGTTCGCGCGCAGATGCCATCTTCGGATCAACGTGACCGTCGGCCGTAAAGCCCATCATCAGCTTGGGGAGCCCCAGAGGCAGCGGATCGCCGCGGAAGACTTGTCACAGATACCACGTTTCCCCGTACGTCGTAACAAAGTCCCTCACCAGTTGGTTCTCCGCCGTGTAGGAAATTTCGAGCGCAATCGAGGTGGCCCTGGCACACGCAGTCAGGTCTTGCGTTTCAGCGCGAGCGATGACGGTTGTCCCCACTTTCCGGTGAACACGAACTCACTCAAGGGCTTTCGCTGCCGGGGCGCCAAGTCGCGCTCCTTCAGGGCATCTGGCAGTTTGGCGGGTTCGGCCTTGTATCCGATGGCCATGGCCGTCCAAGCCTCGCAATGCTCCGGTATCTGGTAGACCTCCCGCGCCTTGTCGGGGAGTATTCCGATCATTTGATGGACAGAGAGACCGCGCGCGGTCGCCTCCGCCAACAGATTCCCGGCGGCCAGACCCAAGTCGTGAACGGCGGCCCGATTGTCTTTATTGTTCTTAGCAAATCGCAAGCTGACGACGCCCAAGACAAGAACAGGTGCGGCCTTGGCCCATACTTGGTTTGCCTCCACGAGACAGAGGAGGAGTCGTTCGAATTCCCGGGAGTTTTCCCTCGTTGCAACCAGATAGGTCCAAGGCTGTTCGTTGTAGGAGGACGCCGCCCAGCGAGCCGCCTCAAACAACGAACTGAGGTCGGCATCCGACACCCTACGGTCTTCGAAGCCGTAGGGGCTCCACCGTTCTGCGAGAATTGGCAGAATCGGATAGTCTGTCACCGCTGTCTTGACAGTCACAATCGCCTCCTAAACTTCATACAGCTGGAGTCCATTCTTTGAGGCATATAAATGCTCGTCACTTGGTTTTTGGAATCTTCTTGTTCACGGGCTTTTTTGCGGAAGGCACGTTTATGTCTAGCGCAGCGCTCAAATCAATCTCGTGCTCCTGCTCCTCCACGATGATCGCGCGCAGGGACTCGCTTAACGCAAATTCCCCCATCGCTTCGGCCTGGCGAATGCGTTCGCGATAACGTCCCACCGTTTCCCGTTCATTTTCCAAATCCGCGCGCAGCATTTCGACTGCGTCCTTTGGTGTTTTGACCGGCTTGGGCAATACTCCTGGCCTGCCTCCCAGATAATCAATCTGTTTGGCGATTTTTATAGCATGCGCCAGTTCTTCTCCGGCATGTGCTTCCAACTCCCGTGCAATATCCGTATACGCGGCGCCTTTCAGCACTTGGCTGTATACGGTATAGGCGATAATCGCCTGGTATTCCCCCGCCAGGTCCTCGTTCAGCAGGCGGATCATCTGTTCGCGAGTAATATTCGACTCCGATTTCATTTCTTTTTTAGCCATGGATAACCTTTGTTTTACTTTTATGATGGTAACCGGAATTCCATAGAACCCGTATGGGGTCTAACCCTAACCCGATATGGGCCACCACAAAGGAGAACAGCGCCGCGACACAGCCATGGTGCGACCCGCGAACCAGACCTAGCCGACGCGACGGCGCCTCGCCGCCCGAGTTCTGCTTTGGCTTGTCGCGCGGGCGGCCCTCACGCGATCGAGTCCACAGAGAAACATACCGAGCTTCGCGGGAGGAAATGCGGTTCTGCCGCAACCTTCGGGCTGGTAGGCGAACACCCCACCGGGTTTCCTTGGCTTTCATTTGCACCGAAACAAATCGAAGCCAGTATTCTCCGGTATGAAAATCCCCTCTGCTTTCTCCGTTCTTACGTCATTCTGCGCTCTCCTCTTGCTTGGTACGTCGCACGGGCTTGCTGCAGCCGAAACCGCCCCCGTAACCGTAGCCATCGCCGTCATTCAGCCCACGACCGGAAATGAGACTGCCGGGGTCGTCACCTTCACCTCGACAGATGGCGGAGTGAAGGCCATTGCGGATGTAAGCGGACTTACTCCCGGGAAACATGGCTTTCATATCCATGAGTTCGGCGACATCAGCGACTCGGCGAAGGCAATGAAGACGGGGGGCCATTACGATCCGGAGGGCACGCACCACCATGCGCTCGTCGGTGCAGGCCAACCCGACAGCATGCTCCATCACGCGGGCGACATGGGCAATCTGGTGGCGGACAGCGCCGGCAAAGCCCATCTCGAAATCGTGCTTCAGGGCGTGAGCCTAATGGGACCGGCCGATCCCATTGTCGGTCGGGCCGTGATCATTCATGCGAAATCCGATGACGGAGGCCAGCCCGTTGGAAACGCGGGTGATCGGGTCGGCCAGGGCGTGATCGGAATAGCGAAGGCAAAGTAAGCAGTAAGGGTACCAAAAGGATCAAATATGAAAGACCAAGTCTATAAACTTATCGAACTCACCGGCACATCCACGACCTCGATAGAGGATGCCATTGAAAAGGCTATTCAACGCGCGCACAAGACCCTCAAGAACCTATGCTGGTTCCAGGTGGTCGACACGCGCGGCAACATCAACAAGGGGAAAGTGCATCACTGGCAGGTGACCATCAAAGTCGGCTTCACGGTAGAAGACTGAGTGCCAAAGCGCAGTTGGCTGCGTGGGCACAGCCAGACCTGGCGGGCCAAGGCATTAGCAAGACGAATCCAGGCATAGCAGTAGGGTTTCACCTCATAGGAAAGCTCCGGTACTTCCGTCAAACTGGTGATGGCCCAGTCGCGTCCCCCGCTAGAGCATTGACGCCCTCGCGAGGTCTTGCTCACGGCGTAGCGGCGGAAATATGACAAATTCGGAGATCACGGTTGCTGAATACCTGTTAACCCGGCTGAAAGAGGTCGGGGTGGACCACCTCTTTGGCGTGCCGGGAGATTTTGTGTTGGGGTTTTTCAACCAGGTACTGAAGAGCGACCTGAAGTACGTCGGCACATGCAACGAACTTAATGCGGCCTATGCCGCCGACGGCTACGCACGCATCCGGGGTATAGGCGCATTTTCCTCCACCTATGGCGTCGGAGAACTGAGCGCCATCAATGGTGTAGCGGGAGCATTCGCCGAAAGAGTACCGGTGGTGGTGATCACCGGCTCCCCGGCGACGATTCATTTCCGCACACGGCCGCTGTTGCATCACACCTTGGGCGATTATCAGATCCCTTTGAGGATGTATGAGAAAATCACCGTCGCCTCAACCCAGCTTGCTTCCGGCGAAACGGCCCCTGCCGAGATCGATCGGGTTTTGTCGGCGTGTCTTTCTCAGCAGCAACCGGTCTACATCAGCCTCCCCTCGGACGTAGTGATGATGAAATGCAAACGGCCGAACGCTTTCCTCTTCCCAGCACCCGCCGGTAGCGATCAGGAAGCGCTCGCGGAGGCGATCAAGGAAGCGCTTGGAATGCTGGAAAAGGCACAGAAACCAATTGTGATCGGCGATGTTGAGTTGATTCGGTTCAAGCTCCAAAAGGATTTTGCCGGTTTTCTCGACAAAACGGGTTTCCCCTATGTCACCATGATGTTGGGCAAGACCGTCCTTTCAGAGCAACACCCACAATTCATCGGCCTCTTTGAAGGTGATCGCAGTCGCGACTACGTACGGAATCGGGTCGAATCCGCTGACTGCATTTTACAGCTTGGGGCTTTGATGACCGATTTTAACACAGGCGGCTTCACAACGAACCTCGACGACGCAAAGACGATCAGCGCCAACATCCGCTCGGTAAAAATCAAATACCATTATTACGAGAACGTGTCTCTCCAAGATTTTATCCTTGGGCTAACAGCGAAGCTATCACGAAGGGATCCTGCTACTCTGGAAATAAAATGTGCCGCCGATGGTTGCGTACACCGGCATACGGAGCCGTACCGGCCTGATGCGCTGAAGCCGCTTACGATCAAACGCTTCTTCGATCGCATGAGCCATTTTATCGGAAAAGACTCAATCGTCATTGCTGAAACAGGTGTATCCCTCTTCAGCGCCGCGGAGATGCTCATGCCGGACGGGACGACCTTTATAGGGCAGACCTTTTACGGATCGATCGGTTATACGGTCGGTGCAACCCTGGGCGCTGGCATGGCAGCGCGGGAGCGAAAGGTCGTGCTGTTCGTGGGGGATGGCTCTTTTCAGGTCACTTGCCAGGACCTCTCGACAATGATCCGAAACCATCTCAAACCTGTCATATTTCTCATCAATAATGACGGGTACACGATTGAGCGGGTGATCAGTGATCGCCCCTACAACGACATCCAACCCTGGCACTACCACAAGCTCGTAGATGCATTCGGCGGAGGCTTGAGTCTCGATGTCCGCACGGAAGGAGAGCTTGAAAATGCACTGGATAAAGCTGCCACAACAGTTGACCTCGCATTCATCGAAATTCACACCGGGCGGCTGGACTGTCCCGAATCCCTTCGCAGTGCAGGTCGGTCGATGGCAAAGACAAATCAGCTCGACTGATTGGGGAAGTAACCCTGCGCAGCATTCGGTGGAAACCCTAAATTGAAGAGCTATCGCGGTGGGTAATGAAAGACGACGCACCCGACTTGGGTAAATCACTCGAATATGAATGTTTTTCTTTTCGCCCGCTCGCAAACGGCGATGTCCCTAGTCTTTCACATTGTGTTCGCGGTCTTCGGCATTGGGATGCCGTTGCTCATGGTTTTAGCGGACGGGCTTAGCCTTGTAGAGCGCTACGTTCGGGACGTACCGATTGCGTGATGGTCATCAATAACTTGCATGTCATTTCACAAAATTGATCTGTTTTCGTGTGAAATTACTCGGGCCCAAACCATCCTAAGCCATCATGCACCGTGACACTTGACGCACAATATAACGTCCATACAATGACATTATGAAGACACTTACAATCACGGACGCCCGTCAGAATCTTGGCCACTGGCTGAAGCTCGCTGCCAATGGCGAGGACGTCGGCGTCATTGTTGGATCGGATATCATTGCTCTTCGGAAAGTGGCAATCGAATCGGCAGATTATGCCTATCAGGAATACGGATTGACTCCGGCTCAAGTCGAGGAAGCCGGACAACGCATCACCGCCCATATCAAGCGGGAACGCCGAGCGGGAACGATTCAAGAGTTTAAGGGCGATTGGCGTGAACTTCGTGGATGAAGGTTGAGAAGTCTAAGACCTTCCTCCGTTCGCTGTGTCGATGCACGGATGACGAGCTGATGTCAGTTGCGGAATCAATGCGGTCGACGGGCGAAACCTTCGGGCGGCCCCATCTCCACACGGGCGTGGACATGCGCAGGCTCCGAAAAAACCTCTTTGAATGCCGGACGGGTATCCATCTTCGACTCCTATTTGAAAGCGGACCGGAGGTGATCACGTTCGTCTTTGCCGGCAATCATGACGAAGTGCAGGCATATTTGAGGAATACGCGGTAGCCCGGAAGGGTACGAATCCGCCAATTAGCGTCCCCGCAATAGATGACGGATCCGATCGCTGCACTTGGGGATATCTTTTCTGCTTGCGGCTGGTCCCCGGCCGGAGCCTACTGATCTCTCACACGAGAAAGTCGGGGCGTAGCTTAGCCTGGTAGAGCGCTACGTTCGGGACGTAGAGGTCGCGAGTTCGAATCTCGCCGCCCCGACCATTTCTTGTTGATGCAGAGCTTGTTGAGCTCGCATCACTGAACCTCGTAAAGCTCTACTAGAGCGATCCCCGTGTCACCGCTGGCGCCCTGCACCCCCGCGGTGTAGTTGCCCGGGGGCAGTGTGACCAGAAGCGCGGAGTCCGCCGTGGCGGCCGCTCCCCACGTAAAGGCGCCCACGCTGTGCGCAACGGAATAGATCTGTGGGTCGCCTGCCCAGCCCGTATTGGTGGCGATGACGACGTTTGGCGTGACCCCGACATCGGTGAGCGTCAATTGGGGGTCGGCCAGCGTTCCCGGGAGGGAGAACGGACTAAGGGATAGTGCGGGCCCGGACGCCCGGATCAGCACCGTCTTCGCCGTGTCGCCGCCGATGACGAAGCCCGCGTACACGACATTGGCGCCCGTGCCGACCTGAACCCGCGCGGAGAGGTTGGTGAGCCGCGGCGATG